>Ga0208132_1000004_pt1 | contig 110576 bp, 96 predicted proteins | sample ETNtaG_16_FD_185785 | JGI IMG/M metagenome (GOLD analysis project Ga0208132, IMG submission 185785) | Marine microbial and viral communities from oxygen minimum zone, Eastern Pacific Ocean - ETNP201406SV199 (SPAdes) (version 2) | ecosystem: Environmental > Aquatic > Marine > Oceanic ... | reverse complement strand
GCCTAATCCATTCAGCGTACCATCCACAACAACCGTATCTATTACCTTAAATATCTTGGCGGCACCCATTATTGGCTTTTGAATAATAAACTCATAAATCTCACCAATAAAGTTGTACTCAATATTGGCCAGCGGTTTTGTAAGCCACATTAATGCTTTTGCCCCTTTGCGGGGAAACCAATCCGTATCCAGACTGATAGTATCTTCACACCAAAGTTTTTTAAGCAGTAGGAAAAAGCCCAGCTGTGTAAAAAGCAATACCTGCAAAGACTCCCAGGTATGATATGCCGTGTAGGGTTCAAAATGAACTGAATGCGGCAGCAAAGCATACAGCGGTTTATAGAAAATCCCCAGCCCTACACAAAATAGTGAGCCTATAATCATCGCCAGTTCCATATTCCATGGTGGTTCTTGGGCCTTAATTCCTCGGTCCTTTCCAAACCAGATAAAATAGGGTACTTTGAGACCGGTATGTAAAAATGTCCCTGCAGAAGCGAGCATGAGTGCCATAAATGCCCAGGTCAAATGCGCTTCACTAAAAGCAGTAACTGTCATAGATTTACTAACAAAACCACTGAACAAAGGAAATGCAGAAATGGAAAGACCTCCGATTACAGTATAAATCATTGTTCTTGGCATAGTTTTGTAAAGACCGCCGAGCTCCGTCAATTTTGAAATTCCTGTAACATATAAAACAGAACCGGTACCCATAAATAAAAGAGACTTGTAAAGAATGTGACAGAAGGCATGTGCCACAACACCATTTATTGCCAGTTTGGTTCCCAGTCCAACACCAGCTACCATATATCCTACCTGGCTGATGATGTGATATGCCAGCAGCCTGCGGGCGTCATTTTCAAGGACAGCATAAACAACGCCGTAAATCGCCATAACAACACCCAGGACTATTAGCATTTCGGAACCTGCACAGACTCGGATCAAGGCATAAACTGCTGTTTTAGTCGTGAAGGCACTCATGAAAACAGCACCTGTAACTGTTGCAGCGGGGTAAGCATCAGGAAGCCATGCGCCAAATGGAGGCACAGCTGCATTTACAATAAAGCCTATCAAAATAAGAAAAGATGCCAGACTCTGAAGATCTGTGGGCCACCAACCGCTAAAAGGCAAATGCTGGATGGATAAATCACCACTTGTAGAGTATTGTAATATTATTCCAGCCAATAATATCAGGCCACCAGCGACATGCCACAAAAGATATCTAAACCCGGAATCAACGGAAACTGGTGACTTGCGAAACCATATAAGGAAAACCGAAGAAAAAGCCATCATTTCCCAGAATAAGAATAAAGTGAGAAAATCACCTGCAAATGTTACACCAAGAGATCCCCCAACGTAGTAAAAAGCAGCAAAATGTTCACCATCATTCTTTACATGAATAGAATAGATTACTCCGATTACACCCATGATAGTAAATATATAAGCAAAGACCTTACTCAGTTTATCCACATCGCCAAAAGTCAACTTCCAGTTTAGAAATTCATAGACACCATATGTTCCATGAGGCATATTGACTACCGCAACAAAGGCCATAAGAGCAACTAAAAGCATATAGCACTGCTTGATTCTTCCCTTAAATAATGGTATAAATAGACCTCCTAGGAGATAAAATGCGGAGGGATGTAAGAATTGAATGTTAAAAATCTCACTCATCATAATAACTCTCATCCTGCATAAGCCCGAGGTGACCTATCCATTTGGATATAATAATAATGAGCACACAAGCGATAAAGCCGAATAAAGACCAGAATCCAGGTATTTTATCTCCAAAAAAATGAACCTCGTGGCGAGGAATAATAAAATCCACTACAATGAGTAAGATCAGTGCACCGTAGGCGAGTTTTTTGGCTGCCTTTGTCCTAAGCGCTTCTATCATATCTAATAATTTCATTTGATTACCATTTCAGCTAATTGCACTATAAAATCAGGATATAGTCCCAGCACAACACTTATGATCGCAGTTAACGTGAGCGGGACCACTAGAAACGCGTTTTCTTTTAATTCCTTATGTTCAGATAAATTTAGGTGTTCGGAATTGGAATTTTCCTCTTTAAAAAACGCCCTATACAGAATTGGAACAAAGTATGCCGCATTCAAAAACGAGCTCACCAGCAATACAATAAGTACAACCAAACTATGGCGCTCTAAAGCACCAATAACAAGATACCATTTTGTAATAAATCCAGATACAGGCGGAATACCGATCATGCTCAAAGTAGCAATTGCAAAGGCAGCCATAGTCCAGGGCATTTTTTTCCCGATGCCGCTTAACTGGCTAACTTTAGTCTTATGAGATGAAACATAAATTGAACCGGCACAGAAAAAAAGGGTGATCTTTGAAAAGGCGTGATTCGTAATATGAATTATACCACCGACCATTCCACTTGGTGTGAGTAGAGCAGCACCTAAAATAATATAAGAAAGCTGGCTGATGGTTGAAAATGCTAACCGCGCTTTCAGGTTATCCCTGCTCAGCGCAATCAGAGATGCTGCAATGATGGTAAGCGATGCAAATGTGATTACAAATACATCCACACCAATATCCATCATCAAGTCGGCACCAAACACAAAAAATATAATACGAAGTATTGTAAAAACCCCTGTTTTGACCACTGCGACAGCATGGAGCAATGCGCTGACCGGTGTGGGAGCAACCATTGCGGCTGGAAGCCAACTATGGAAAGGCATGACCGCACTTTTGGCAAATCCAAAAAGAAAGAGGACAAATATGATATATAACAATTCGGGATTTACTGATTGAACAATTGCCGGAAAGATTCCATCTTTGGAAAACTCGAGTGTACCAGTCAGGTTATAGGTAAGAATTATAGCTGCTATCAAGAAAGCCTTCGCCGCTCCGAGCAGATAAATGGCATACTTCCTGCCACCAGCCCGCGCTTCTGGAGTACCCTTGTGAGCCACCAGCGGATAAGTAATAATCGTCAATACTTCATAGAAAAGAAACATTGTAATCAGGTTCGCTGAAAATGCAACACCGATTGTGGCCGAAAGCGCTACTGCAAAACAGGCAAAATAACGTGTCTGCGAGTGTTCATTTGTAGACCGCATATACCCGATTGAATAAAAAGAAGTTGCAATCCAAAGAATCGAAGCACCCATTGCGAACAAAAGACCAAATGCATCAACCTTAAAACCAATCTCAATGCCGGGCAGGATAGTAAACAGTGAATAGGAAATTATAGTTTTATCATAAACAACAGCGGGTATCATGGATAGTACAATTACCAGTTTTAACACGCCTGCAAAAATAGACCACGCTTCCCTGAAGTTCGGGTTTTTCCTTGTGGCAATAATGAAAAACGCACTTACAGTAGATACAAGAACTGCCAGTAAAGGTTTTATAGATACAATGGTTTCCATACTTGTTCGTTAATTCTTCATCAAATTTATTTCATCAATATTTACTGTCTGACGATTTCGATAGAGAGCGATAATGATCGCCAGACCCACTGCCACCTCAGCTGCAGCCAAGGTCATTACCAGAAAAACAAAGACTTGGCCATCTACACTGTTATAGTAACGAGAGAAACCAACCAGTGCTAGATTAACTGCATTCAGCATCAGTTCAATAGACATGAAAATGGTGATGGCATTACGTCGGAATAAAACACCCAAAACACCGATGGAAAAAAGAATCATGCTTAAAGCAATGACATGCTCGAGAGGTACAACCATCAGATTTTCCTTTTTGCCAAATAAACAGTTCCAATAAGTGCAACCAGCAGCAAAAGTGAAGCCACTTCAAAGGGCAACAAATATTTTGAAAAAAGTGCTTCACCAAGTGCATAAATATCTCCGGCTGAAAATTTTTCACCGGGTTGATGCAATATCCCCTGTTCATTAAACATGATCAGGAAAATTCCGACAAAGAAAAGGCCGACCATGAATAATGATAAAGCCCGTTGTAAATGCCTAAAATATGGAAACGCATCTTCTAGCCCCAAGTTGAGCAGCATGATCACAAATAAAAATAATACCATAATGGCCCCGGCATAAATAAAGACCTCCAGTACAGCAATAACGTATGCCTCTAAAAGCAGATATATAACTGCCAGGCTAAAAAAGCATAGAACCAGGGCAATGGCACTATAAACTGCATTCCGATTTAAAACCACAAATATTGCTGATGCAATTGCTATTGAAGCCAAAAAATAAAAAAATATTGAAGTAAACATGATAAGTGGACTCAAGTCCTTTCAGTCTTAAATGGAAGGGATGCTGGGCTGTGAGATTTCTTTGTATAATAGTTTTGTTTTTTTGTCAACTCATAGACACCTAATAGCCCATCTTTATCAATCACCAAATCATCTCGTGAATAATTAGAAAAATCATAGATCTCCGTTAACTCGATTGCGCCTTCAGGACAGGCCATTTCGCAAAATCCGCAGTAAATACATCTCAACAGATTAATGTCAAATCTTACAGGATATCTTTCTTTACCATCATCCCATGGAGATGGACCAGGTATAATGCTGATACAATTTGAAGGGCAGGCTGCAGCACACATTTCACAGGCCACACATTTAATACGTTCATCCGGATATTTATTTAACCGATGTAGACCTCGATATCCGTCTGGCGGTATGTGTCTTTCATCAGGATATTGTATTGTGACCTTTTGGCGGAAGAAGTGCTTGATTGTTACCATCAGCCCTTTTAGCAAAGCAGGGAAATATAGCTTATCCCAGAAAGTCGGTTCGTATGATTTAATAATAGTGGCCATTATTTAATTGCTGTTAGAGTGAGATATCCGCCAGTAAGAAAAATATTTATAAGGGCTAAAGGCAGCAGCACTTTCCACCCTAGCCGCATCAGTTGATCATAGCGAAAACGAGGGAATGTCCAGCGCACCCAAATAAAGAGGAATAAGAAAAATGCCATTTTCAAGATAAATGAAAGCACAGATAATATTGCGCCGAGTAACCCCAGAGAACTTTCATCCAATAATGGCACATCCCAACCGCCGAAAAACAAGGTTACAGTTAAGGCTGCCGCTGTAATCATATTGGCATATTCAGCCAAAAAAAACATGGCAAATTTTAAGCTGCTGTATTCAGTGTGATAACCTCCAACCAATTCTTGTTCTGCTTCTGTAAGATCAAAGGGCAGTCGGTTGGTTTCCGCATACACAGCTACAAGAAATATGATAAAAGCCAGTGGTTGTTTAAATACGTTCCAGGATAGGAAATAGCCCTGCTGGTCGGCAATGATATCATTCAAACGCAACGATCCTGCCAGGAGTATGATACTGACCACCGCCAACCCCATGGCTAATTCATAACTGATTAACTGGGCAGAGGAACGCAGCCCACCCAGCAAAGAATATTTACTGTTGGAGGACCAGCCCGCCAAGACGATGCCGTAGACACCAATACTGGTTAGGGCAAGGATGTATAAAATTCCCACGTTCACATCCGCCACCTGAAGAGCAATCTCTCGTCCAAACATTGTGATCGAAGAACCAAATGGAATCACCGCAAAAGTCATGAGGGCTGGAATCAGTAGAATCGCAGGGGCTAAGATAAAAATAGGTTTATCAGCCCCACTAGGGATTAAATCCTCCTTCATAAAAAATTTGATACCATCGGCAATGGGTTGCAACAGTCCTTTCGGCCCAACACGGTTGGGACCGAGTCTACCCTGCATAAAAGCGGAAACGCGCCTTTCCGCATATATCATCCCCATTACGGTAATCATGGTAGCTGCAAATACAACTAAAACTTTTACAAGGATAATTATGAATCCTAATAAATCCATTACATCTTTTTCCCGTTTAAGGCAATTCCTTGGGTAGCGATTTTGAATAACGTAATTCCTGAATAATTCGGAAACTGTTCACCCATTTTTATAATTACATCATCTAAACCAGTAAAATTCTCTGCCTTTTTATTCAATGCATTATTAACCAGCATTAGAATTTCCCAATCTGGCTTGGATTCAGCTTTTATAGATAATGAAGGACGCAACCACTGAATTCGGTCTTGGTCATTGGTAATTGTTCCCTCCCGTTCATACGGAGCCAGACCTGGAAGCACAATATGTGCTAATTTAGATAAGTCTGTCATGGCATAGCTCTGGACAATAAGAAAATCCATGTTGGCCAGGATTTCTTTCCAAGCATCATCTAATTCCCGATCTACACCATCATCCAAAATATATAAACCACGAATGGCCTGCTTTTTAATTTCAGAAGATAAGTCTTTAGCTAGCCCTCCACAAATATCATTCATACCCCTCTGGTTTGGTGAACGATCAGCGCTAATCCGAAATCCGTACGGATATGTTATTTCTTCCGCTTGAATAGCGGGTAGCATACCCAGTATACCATTGATCATTAACCCCAGTAAAAAATTTGATTCATTGGTGTGAAAGGGGGATACAATACCGGCAGTTTTTCCATTAGACTGCTCAATTAGATCTGCAGTTTTCTGTATTGCTTCAGCCCAATCGATTACATCAAATGATTTACCATTGCGCACCAAAGGCTGGTTAACCCGCTCAATTTCTTCGAAACGATGAAACCCATAGCGTCCAATATCACACATGAAATAGCCGTTCACATCGTGATTTTCACGCGGTGTTAAACGGAAAATTTCATCCCGCTGGGAAAATACATCCACATTGCAACCAGCACTGCAATCCTGACATACCGATGGTATTGTATCAAGATTCCAAAACCGATTTTTATGGATATAGTCTGTATTAAGCAGGGCTCCCACTGGACAAATATCTGCAACATTTCCAGCCATCAAGTTTTCTAATGGTTTATCCTCTAAAATAGATACTTTCGAGTGGTAACCACGGTTTTGAACAAACAATTCATTCGTACCGGATATTTCACGGGTAAAACGGACACAGCGACTGCAAAGAATACAGCGGTCCTGGTTGATAACGATGTTGGAGCCCAAGAATTCACTGGGGCGCACACGCTTTTCTTCTTTAAAGCGGCTATGGGCATTTCCATATTTGAAGGTATAATCTTGAAGATAACACTCTCCGGCCTGATCACAAACCGGACAGTCTAAAGGATGGTTTAGTAAAAGAAATTCAAGGATATTTTTTCGCTCCTGTTTCACCACATCGGTTTGGGTATTTACCACCATATCATATTTACCATCCAACTTCTTGTTTGATGGGGCCTCACCGATAAGTGTATTACAGGATGCCTGGAGTTTTGGCATACCTTCCACCTGAACTAAACACATCCGGCAGCTACCCACAACCTCCAATACTGGATGATAACAATAATGAGGTATTTCAATCCCATTGGCCAAGGCCGCCTGCAAAACAGTTGTACCCTTTGCTACTTCAAACTCTTTTTCATCTATTTTTATAAAGGGCATTACGCAACCGTTTCCTGTTGGGGTATGTAATTAATAAATTCAGATTCGAATTTTTCTACAAAACTACGGATGGGCCAGGCGACTGCTTCTCCAAAGGGACAAATTGTCTTCCCAAAACTGCCTTTAGAAAAATCAATCAGACCACCAATATTATCAGTGATCTCGTAAAGCATCTTAATATCTCCTGCTTTACCACCTCCCTGCACCATACGTGTCAGCATCTTCACCAACCAAGTAGTACCTTCTCTACAAGGCGTACATTGCCCGCAAGATTCATGGGCATAAAACCGGGCAATATTGAGACAGGCCTGAACCATATTCACTGTATCATCCATCACAATAATACCAGCAGACCCCAGCATAGTTTTTGCATCCATTAGAGAATCAAAATCCATATTCAGTGTAACGGCCTCTTCAGCGGTCAAAATGGCGGAAGAAGAACCTCCTGGAAGCACTGCTTTAAGCTGATTGTCATTTTTAATTCCGCCAGCATTTTCATAAATTAATTTTTTCAATGACGTACCCATGGGTTCTTCGAAAACACCGGGAGAATTCACACAGCCAGATACACAGTATAATTTTGGTCCTGGTCCTTTCTCTGGTCCGATGGATCGGAACCATTCTGCTCCTCGATTAATGATGTGAGGCAAATTAGAAAGAGTCTCAACATTATTCACAATTGTGGGACATTTCAGGTAGCCTTCCAAAGCCGGAAAGGGTGGCTTGAGTCTGGGGCACCCCCGTTTCCCTTCCAGTGATTCAATGAGTGCGGTTTCTTCCCCACAAATGTAAGCACCTGCACCACGGTGGACGATTACATCCAGATCATATTTCGACCCTAAAATATTTTTACCTAAAAGATTTGCAGCATATGCTTCCGACAAAACTTTTTCCAGAACTTCTGCTTCTTTATAAAATTCACCACGAATATAAATGAAAGCCAGGTTGCATCTAATGGCATAGGCGGCAATTAACATACCTTCCAGCATTTGGTGGGGCGCCTTGTTGATCAGCAGACGATCTTTAAATGTTCCTGGTTCGCTCTCATCTGCGTTATTAATTAAATATGTTGGTTTTACCATATCTTTGGGTAAAAAACCCCATTTTATTCCTGCTGGAAATCCAGCTCCTCCGCGACCACGCAGGTTTGAATTCTTAACAACATCAATTACATCTTCTGGATCCATGGTGAGCACTTTTTCCAACGCTGTATAACCACCCACAGATTGATAAAATGGAAGGGTATGGCAATCCTGTTGATAAATATGTTGTGTCAGAACAGGTTTAAAAGCACTCATTCAAGGGACTCCAGCAATTGATCAAATTCCTCCAATGATAAACCCTCATGATAATCATTGTTAACCTGTACAACAGGGGCAGTCCCACAAGAACCTAAGCATTCTACTTTCATGAGGGTAAAACGATCATCAGCAGTCGTGCCACCAGGTTCAATTTCATATTTATCCCTGATATGATCTACCAATGAATCTGCACCATTTAGACTACAGGATAAAGTCTGACACACTTGGATAATATGGCGTCCCTGGAGTTTCGTATAAAGCATAGTATAAAAAGATACACAGTCCATCACGACGGACTGATGGCAATCCACCAAATCAGCTATAGTATCAATTACACTGCTAGAAATGTACCCTTCCTGTGACTGCGCTAAATGCAACAGTGGTAAGGTGGCGGATTTTTTATTTGGATATTGGGACAATATTCGTTCTACTCTTTCCGAGTCTGCAAAACTAAACCCCGACTTCGGTTGAGCTTTTGATTTCATCGATCTAATTCCCCTGCAATAACATTCAAACTTCCAAGAATCGCTGGTGCATCTGAAAGCATATGCCCCTCTATTAGTTTTGAAAATATTGAATAGTTGATCAGTGATGGTGGTCTTGTGCGAACACGATAAGGTGAACTCTTACCATCACTTACGATATAATAGCCCAACTCACCATTTGGAGATTCCGTGGGCACATAAGCTTCGCCTACTGGTGGTGTCATACCTCTGTGGGGCATGGTAATTTCAAAATGATAAATCAAACCCTCGATAGAGTTATAAACCTCATCTTTAGGAGGCAGGCTCAAGCCAAGATTCGGGTCAATAATAACCTCTCCTGTTGGCATTTTATCCAGAGACTGCCTGCATATCTTGATACTTTGGCGGATTTCCTCCATGCGCACTAAATAACGGTCAAACACATCACCATTTAAGGCAATGGCAACGTCAAAATCAAAATCTTGATAACTGGAATATGGTTCATTTACTCTGATATCCCAATCTATACCAGATGCTCTTGCCATAGGTCCAGAGATACCGTAAGAAATAGCATCCTCTTTTGAGATGATACCAATATTTTTGGTTCGGTCATGCCATATGCGATTCTTATTTAATAAAGTTTCGATATCATTGGCAACTTCATCTACTTCATCGAGAACCTTTAAAACATCTTTATCAAATCCCTCTGGAATATCCCTCATCAGACCTCCTACAAGAGTATAACTAGTGGTAAGGCGCGTTCCTGTAGCTTTTTCAAAAAGGTCATAGATGTCCTCTCTTGCCCGGAAACCATAAAGGAACGCAGTCATTGCACCTAAATCCACTGCCAGCATGCCAACATTTAATAAATGATCAGCAATACGGCTCAATTCACACATTAGAACACGGATATACTCGGTTCGTTTTGAGACTTCCAAATCCATCAATTTTTCTGCTGCCAAGGCATAAGCCACATTGTTGCATAGTGGTGACAAATAATTCATTCTGTCTGTAATAGTAATATACTGGTTGAAATTCAAATCTTCACCCAGCTTTTCAAATCCAGAATGGAGAAAACCAATTTCAGGAGTAACTTTTGTTACAGTTTCACCTTCCAGTTCCATAATGATCCGTAGTGTTCCATGGGTTGCAGGGTGATGTGGCCCATAATTAAGGACCATTCGATCTGTTTCCAGGGGTTGATCTATTACATGTTTCATTTAGATGGTTTCTGTTTTTGAATGCCCCGATCAATCACAGGAAAATCGCCTCTTTCTTTTCTACCCAATCTAGGATAGTCCTTTTTCAAGGGGTGCCCTTCATAGTCATCGGGATTCATGATGCGGATCAAATTGGGATGTCCTTCGAATATTATGCCAAATAAATCAAATACTTCTCGCTCTTGCCAGTCTGCCGTTTTCCATAAGGATTCAACAGAAGGTAGAGACGGTTTTTCTTCAGGGACGTAAGCTTTTACAGTCAGCCTCTCCGCCGTTTTGTGGCATAATAAATGGTAAGACACAGCAAAGCGCTCATATCCGCCAAGGGTCAGATTATCTATGGCGGTGAGGTCTGCCAGGAAATTGAAACCATTCGCTTTTAATGCAGTCAGCACTGTTAGTATATCCTGGCCTTTGACATGTAAGATCTGCTCACCCGCAAACTCTGTAGTTTCCAGAACAGGGTCAGGAAATTTTTCTTTTATCTGGGCAAGCGTTTGTTCTAGCAACATTTATTTGGAAGATGAAAGTGCGTAGTCAGACAGTTTTTCTTTGTCTATCAAATTCTGGATTTTCATTAGACTCTCAACTACTCCTTCGGGCCGTGGTGGGCAACCAGGTACATATACATCAACTGGGATAAACTGATCAATACCCTGTATGACACTATAAGTATCAAATACACCTCCACTTGATGCGCAGGCCCCCATAGAAATTACCCATTTCGGCTCTGGCATCTGTTCATATATGCGAATCAGAACTGGCATCATTTTAATGGAAATCCTACCAGCAACAATTAATAGATCCGACTGCCGTGGTGAAAAACGAATCGCTTCTGCACCAAAGCGGGCTATGTCAGTGCGCGCCGCCAAAACTGCCATGAACTCTATCCCACAGCAGGCGGTGCCAAAAGGCATTGGCCAAAGTGAGTTCTTTCGACCCCAGTTAATAGCACTTTCCAGCGTAGTGGTCAAAACATTTGATTTAATATCATCATGATTCATGGCAATACTTTTATTTAACAAAGGTTATCTAGAAAAGAAAATCCATCTTCGCGATAAAATAACATTCTGTTCTACTCGCAAATCCTTTTATTCCCATTCTAAAGCTCCGTTCCGCCAAACATAAATAAAACCAAACGCAAGGATTGCTAGAAAAACAACCATTTCAAAAAAGATGAAGGAACCTGCTGAAAGGAAATCTTTGAACACAACTGCCCACGGATAAAGAAAAACGATCTCAATATCAAAAATAATAAACAGTAAAGCGATCAGGAAAAAACGAATTGAAAATCTAATTCTCGTTTTACCTACCTGGTCTACTCCGGATTCATAGGGCATCATTTTTACAGCATTCGTTACGCGTGGGCCTACGAGATGGGTTAGAATGAGACTGAAAATTGCAAAACCAGCAGCAACAATCAATACGATTAGAATAGGGAAATAGTTTTCAATCATAACAAGAGTGTTAACCAGTAGTCATAAATTTACATTTGTTCTTGCAAGACATTATAGCGTGTAATGCTTCTTGCATGATAATCAACTGTATTCGTTGGCTGGAATTCATTCGATGATCAAATAACTTGCGTGTATAAAACCAATGATTGTGATACCCAATTTGCTATGGGTGTCCAATAAACACCAAATACAACTGAGGGTATAGCTAAGGCCATAAAAATAAGCATGACAGCAATGGGCGGAACTAATACCGTTTCGCTGGTTTCACCTTCCAAAAACATGACCTTCACTACACGCATATAATAATACAATGAAATTACACTGTTAATACCGCCCACAATCGCCAGCCAGTACAATTGCGGACCAGCTTTTATAACTGCAGCAAACAAGTAAAATTTACCAATGAAACCGGCTGTAGGCGGAATACCTGTCAGAGATAACATGAAAATGGTCATTACTATACCAACGATAGGCATCTTCCAACCCAAGCCGCTATAATCTTCAAATGATTCTCCCCCACCCTGTGATTTTACATAGATCACAACAAAAAAGGCGCCCAGGTTCATGAACAAATACATAACGAGGTAAATCATCACAGCGTAGACACCCTGGGATGAAAGTGTCGGCAGGGCCATGAGCATGTAGCCAGCATGGGCAATACTGGAATAAGCCAACATTCGTTTTATGTTGTTTTGCTGTATCGCCACCAGGTTACCCAAGGTCATTGTTACTACCGCTAACACCGCAAGCAATTGCGGCCAGGGCAGTTCTGTAAATGTTGTTAATGATGGGTCTAAAAAGGATCCGCCATCGCCAAACACCTGGTTGAAAAAACGAATTGTAACTGCAAACCCTGCAGCTTTAGGGGCCACTGATAAATAAGCTGTAATAGATGTCGGGGACCCTTCATATACATCCGGAGTCCAAAAATGGAAAGGTACTGCAGAAATTTTATAGCCAAAACCAGCCAGGATAAATATGGCCGCCAAAGTAAATGCAAAATTGGCGCTGCCTTCCAAATTCCACATGGCTTCCTGGATGGCAAAAAATTTGGTTGAACCGGCCAATCCAAAAACGATACTTAAGCCAAAAAGCATGATTCCGGATGAAAAGGCGCCATAAATAACATATTTCAACGATGCTTCATTGGAGCGCAGGTCGCCGCGTAAATAACCGGCCAGGATGAACGATGTAATGGACACAATTTCAATGGCAAGATAGACCATAATCAAATCTATGGCCGAAGCCATCAGAAACATACCAAAGACCATTATGGCGATAAGCGAATAATATTCTCCCGTGCGATGACCATCCAGTTCGCTCGTCCGCTTGGAAATAAAAATCACTAATATTGTAGAAAGTATGATCAGAGTTTTGAAAAATGTTGCAAATGGATCAAAGGCCAGATTATCCATGAATAGAGTTGTGACTAATGTGCTATCCTGTAATCGAATAGCTGCATACGTAAGAACTAATCCGCCTAAAACCCATAAAGCAGTACGCCCAGATTTCTTATCAGAATAAAATAAGTCTGCAATAATTGTAACAATAACTGTTGCTGTAAGAATCAGTTCCGGCCAATACAGGCTTAAACTTTGCAAATTATTCATATAAATCTAAAATACTCCAGCAATACCACCAAAACTGGCAACAGTATTTATGATAACATTCATAGTACTGCTAATAAGGTCAAGGAAGGGGCGCGGATATATACCAAAGAACAAGGTAATCGCTGCCAAGGGAACAACGGTAAACAATTCCATCCTGTTGATCTCAGGCAAATCCTTATACTTCTCGTTCAATTCCCCCATGAAGATGCGCTGGAATGCCCATAGGAAATAAGCTGCATTTAATAAAATTCCCAATGTGGAGGCAATGACAATAGCTTTGAATACCGGGAAGGCACCAATAAAGCACATCGCTTCACTGACAAAACCAGAAAGTCCTGGTAAACCAAGGCCTGCAAAAAATGCAACAGCCACAATTCCTGAATAAATAGGCATTTGTGCGGCCAAACCGCCAAACCCTTCAATATCCCTGTGGTGAGCCCGATCGTAGATGACGCCCACAAGGATAAACAGCATGGCTGAAATAGTCCCGTGGTTGAACATCTGGAATACTGCACCACCCAACCCAGCCTGCGCCGCGAGAATATTATTATCATTCACTGCTCCACCTGCTATGACTGCAGCCATGCCAATGAGTAGATATCCCATATGGTTAACACTGGAGTATGCCACCAGCTTTTTCAAATCTTTCTGGGCTAAAGCGCACATGGCCCCCCAAATAACATTGATGAGTCCCAAGACGGCCAAGGCACCGGCGAACCACCAGACAGCATCCGGCAGCATGGTGTAATTGATCCGCAGAATTCCATAGACACCCAATTTCAACAGGATGCCGGCCAGGATAACAGATATGGCAGTGGGCGCTTCAACGTGGGCCAGGGGCAGCCAGGTATGAAATGGGAAAATTGGTACTTTAATGGCAAATCCAATAAAGAGCATAACCCATATTACCTTAATAGCGCTCATACCCCACCACATGACACCGTTGAGTGCTGTGGGCGCTGTCTGCATCAGCAGCAGCATATCGAATGTTCTACCACAGGTAAAGTACAAGGCTAATATGGCCACCAGTATTAGCACAGAACCAAATAATGTGTATAAGAAGAATTTAATTGCTGCATATTCACGTTGGGGCCCTCCCCACATGCCTATGAGGAAATACATGGGCAGCAGCATCACTTCCCAAAAAACATAAAAAAGGAAGAAATCCAAAGATAGAAATACTCCCATAATACCTGTATCCAATAGCAAAAAGAGGGCAAAATAACCTTTTTGAGCACGGGAAATATTCCAGCTGACAAATGTACTTAAGAAAAACAAAAGCCCTGTAAGAATAACCATGGGCAGGCTTAAGCCGTCCACACCTAATATATAGGTAATATTAAATGACGGGATCCATTCCGCCCGTTCCATGAACTGGAAGCCGCCATTGGCCAAGTCGAACTTGTTCCATAACAGTAACGTAACCAAAAATTGAATTCCTGTGGCGGTGGCAGTCACCATTTTGATCATGCGCACATTTTCCCTGGGTATGAAGACGATCGCCACCATACCAATAACCGGGATCCAGATAATCCAACTTAGAATGCTTGTATCCATTCTTTTTCCTTTAACCTTTCAAATCTTCTAAAAAGACTGCACCAGAACAATGACAACTACGCCCAGGAGGGCAAAGAGTAAATAGTTCTGCAAGCGTCCTGTTTGTAAAAATTTAAGAACTCCCCCGGCATTGCGGGCACTGCGGCCGATACCATCCACAATTGTCTGGTCCAGGCCATCGTAATCCATGCGGCCGGTAAAAAATGAAAATATTTTTGTTACCCGGCCAAACCCGTTAATGAAATATTTATCGTACAAGTCCCAATCAATGTGGGCCACCAGGCTGGAAAGCTTCAACAATGGCTGGTAAAGAAATCGATTATAATTTTCATCGAAAAAATACTTATTCAATGACAAGCTATACATGGGTTTGAGTTTACCAGCCCATTCATCCGCTGAGAGTTTTTTCTTGAAATACATTGTCCATGATAAAAATATCCCCAACGCGGCAACAAGGAGGGAAAGAGCCATGGCGGGATAGTGGGCATGATGAACACCTTCAGCAATATAATGCGCTGATGGATTTCCCGGTACTGCAGCATCAGCAGCGACAACCAGTTCTGTGAACCAACCATGATCAGAAATAGGATTGAAATAAGGCAGTGTATAAAAAATGAAAACACTTAAGGTACTCAATAAAATTAGCGGAAAGGTCATTTCCTTGGGTGATTCGTGGATATCATCATATAGTTCTGCCATTTGCGGTTTGCCATGAAAAGTCATGAATATCAAGCGAAACATATAAAATGCAGTAATAGCCGCGGCGCCAAATCCAAAGACCGGCAGTAAAAAATGAGCCGGGTGGTGAGTTGCGAAAGATAACGTACCGGCTAGAATTGCGTCTTTGGATAAAAATCCGGAAAAGAAAGGTACACCTGAAATGGCCAAGGTGCTGATAAGCATAGCCCAATAGGTGATGGGCATTTTATCCTTAAAGCCGCCCATGTTGCGCATATCCTGGGGATCGGTATCATGATCATGCTTTTTGTGCAACGCATGATGCATGGCATGGATCACTGAACCGGATCCATAAAACAAGCAAGCCTTGAACATGGCGTGGGTCACCAAGTGAAAGAAACCAGCGATGTAAGCGCCTGTTCCTACTGCCAGGATCATATAACCCAACTGGCTAACGGTTGAATAGGCCAGCACTTTTTTGATGTCATTCTGAGTAATGGCAATTGTCGCCGCAAATAGTGCAGTAAAACCACCAACATATGCGATCACAAGTAAAGCATCAGGGGTAAACAATGGAAATAAGCGAACACATAAATAGACTCCGGCCGCAACCATAGTAGCCGCGTGCATCAAAGCAGACACCGGTGTGGGGCCTTCCATGGCATCTGGCAGCCAGATGTGTAAGGGAAACTGGGAAGATTTCCCCATGGCACCGAGAAATAAACCAACGCCGGCGAAGGTCAATAATGTACCACCCATTTTACCAGCGGCAATACTGTCAAATATTTCTGAAAACGTAAAGGTGCCCAGGGTCGAGAAAATGAGCATAATACCAATAAAAAATCCGATATCGCCGACGCGGTTGGTGAGAAATGCTTTCTTGGCTGCGTCGGCGGCTGAATCTTTTTCAAACCAGTGGCCGATCAATAAATATGAACTCACCCCCACCAATTCCCAGAACATGTACATTGAAATCAAATTATTAGCTAACACGATACCGTTCATGCTGAACGTAAATAAACCCAAATAGGCGTAATACCGGGAATAACGAATGTCACCTGCCATGTATTTGATAGAAAAAATATGGGTCATACTGGAAATCAGGGCCACAACGACCAGCATAGTTATGGTAATATTATCCACCAGGAAGCCCAGTTCAATCTTAAAGGCACCCATGTCAAGCCAGGTGAAACTCGCTTCCTGGGCAAAGTGTGGATCATGGCCGATCAACATGGAAGTAAACATGGCTATGGACAAGACCAATGTTGCCAGCACGGCACCAGTGGCTACCCAATCACCCTGGCGGGGCAGCCGTTTACCGATAAAGATCTGGATAACAAATGCTGCCAAGGGCAGGAAAAGGATCACCAGGGAATAATCCATGATCATATTGCCAGTCATTGCCGCAGCCCCCGGACATCATCCACATTGATCGTGCGGAAATTATTATAAATATTAATAATGATCGCCAGGGCGACCGCTGCCTCCGCCGCGGCCATAATGATCACAAACAGGGCAAAAATGTGCCCGGACATATTCATACCGCCATATTTGGCAAAGGCCAAGAAATTCAGATTGGCTGAATTCAAGATCAATTCAATGCCCATAAGCACTGCCACACCGTTGCGGCGAGTGATCACCCCAAAAAGTCCCAGCGAAAAAAGGATGGCCGCGATAAATAAATATGTATTTAAACTGTCCATTATTCAGCCCTCCGAGACAGCATGGCCGCGCCAATCAATGCAGCTAATAATAAAAGTGAAGCCACTTCAAAAGGCAGTAAATACTCCATCATCAATAAGGTCCCTATTGTAGCGGTGGTTTGGGCCGGCTCAATATATTCCACCTGGTGCCAGGGTGTATTTAAAATCATTAAACCCAAAACGACCAAAACTCCCAGAACAGCAAAGCCACCAATACCGCGCTGCACGCTGGTATGGGAAATATTCACTGATGTGATACGGTTGGTGAGCATGATGCCAAAAATGATCAGCACCAGGATACCGCCCACATAAATCACCACCTGGACACCGGCTAAAAAATCTGCCCACAGGAAAACATAAAGAGCCGCTACACCAAAAAGGGTGAATAACAGGGCAATGGCTGAATAAAGCAATTTTTCATTCATAACCACCATTAAGGCTGAACCCAATGTCAGCAGAACGATGAACCAGAATGTGGCATCAATCATCATGCTTCAGCTTTTTCCTTGGGGTTTAGGTATTTATCCATTTTTTCATTTTCTACATCCTTGGCAAACCTGTAAATAAGGTCATTGCGATCGTATTGTGAAAATTCATAATCAATTGGATGCTTGTGGGAATTGGGCCCACCAGTCATATAAATACATTTTTCCGGACAGGGATACGTGCAAAGATTGCAATAACAGCATTCGGTCAAATCAATGTCAAAACGGGAAACAATCAATGCTTTCTTTGTACCGTTGGAGGTAATGCCTGTATGGCCGATATTCGGCAGGTCCTCCCCTTTTGTTTCTGCTTTCACCGTATTGATTTTGATACACTGCACCGGGCAGGCACGTTCGCATTTCAAACAACCGATACAATCATCGATGTCAACTTGCAGGCGAGAACGGATCACATTATAATTGTCAAAATCAAAACCGATATCGCGATTTGGTCGAGGCCAGCGTTCTTCTGGATATTGCAGAGTAACATTGTCCCTGTGAATTTTGAGCATGTGCCTCCACGTTACACCCATTCCCGTAATAAGTGTTGTAACCGTTTCCCATATATTTGCGAAATACTTATACATCCTTTATCCGAACAACAAATTCCAAATGCCTACACCAAAAATGTTTACGAAAGAAATAGGCAGGAACACTTTCCAGCAGACACTCATCAACTGGTCAACGCGCAAGCGGGGAAACGTCCAGCGGAACCAGATCATAGTGAAAATGAGGAACATGGTCTTACCCATGAACCAGAACATGCTCCAGGATGGTCCATCCATGAATCCGTGTATGGGACTGTTCCAGCCGCCGAGAAAAGCCGTTGCAGCAACTGCACTTACTACAAACATTTCGGCATATTCACTCAAGAAAAAAAAAGCATAGCGCATCCCAGAATATTCCGTAAAGGCCCCAGCTACCAATTCAGATTCAGCTTCAGGTATGTCAAAAGGTGTCCTGTTGCATTCTGCCACACCGCTGATGAAAAAGATAAAAAAGGCTATAAAGGTAAATGGGTTATTGAAAATGATCCAATTGGGTAATATACCCCAGATGGTGCCCTGTTGATATTCAATGATACCCTGCATGCTGAGAGTCCCGGTTAGCATAATGATAGCAATGATGGACAAACCGGCGGGAATTTCGTAGCTGATGATTTGCGCTACCGAACGCATACCGCCATAGAGTGACCATTTATTATTGGAACTCCACCCTGCCAAAATAATGCCGATCACACTCAGGGAACCGACGGCTAAAATGTAAAAAACACCAATATTCATATCTGCAATAATGGTACCCTGGCCAAAAGGCAAGGCGGCAAAAGAAATAAACGCACCCACAAAAACAACGAAGGGAGCCATGATAAATAATTTCTTATCCGCTGATTCAGGAATGATATCTTCCTTTAGAATGAGTTTTAACGCGTCAGCAACAGGCTGCAATAAGCCCCATTTCGCTGCGTGCAGACCAACACCCTGGCCCATGGGTCCCACCTTATCCTGCATGAAGGATGATATTTTCAGTTCACCATAAATGGCAACCAGAGCATAAACTGCAATAAATATAAAAGTAGGAATAGCACAAATCACCACGGCAGTCACAAATGTTAGTACCGGCCATTCAGCGCCAAAAGGAAACCAATTGATTAAGTTATCAACCGTCATCGGTCAATCTCTCCCAATACAATATCTAAACTGCCAAGTATTGCCAGCACGTCTGACATCATCCAACCTTGTGAAATTTCTCCCAATACACTCAAGGCAGTAAATGCCGGGGAGCGCATTTTTAAACGGTATGGAATCGGTGATCCGTCACTGACAATATAATATGCCAAATCACCACGGGGTGATTCGGTGCGTTTATAAATCGATCCTTGGGGTGGTCGAATTTTTTTAGGCAACGCCTGGTGCACATCACCGGTAGGAATTCCTTTTAATGCTTGGCGTGTAATCTTTATACTTTCTTTCATTTCCAACATCCGAACATAATACCTATCCCAACAGTCGCCTACAGTACCCATTTCTCCAACTCCAACGGGAATATCAAAATCAAATTTTTCATAGATGGAATAGGGTTCATCTTTGCGAATATCCCATTTCACACCGGACCCGCGTAAATTTGGACCGGTGACTCCATAACTAACAGCCACTTCCGGCGGCATAACGCCCACGTCACCCGTACGCTCTATAAATATTTTATTATAAGTGAGCAATTCATTGTATTCTTCAATCTTCGGTTCAAAATAATCCAAAAATGAATATACAGATTCCACAAATCCTTTTGGAAAATCATGAGAAACACCGCCGACCCAAATATAGTTGTAGAGCAGCCGCGCGCCGCATAATGTTTCGAATAAGTCCAAAATCCGTTCCCGATCGCGGAACATATATAAAAAAGGAGTAAATGCGCCCACATCCAAACCATACGCTCCCAAGGCCAATAAATGGCTGGCGATACGGTTGAGTTCAGCCACAATAACGCGAATGTATTCGACCCGCTCCGGGACCTTTATTTCCATAAGTTCTTCGACAGTAACAGCATAGCCAAAATTATTATTCATAGCAGCGATATAATCGCATCGGTCAGTATATGGAATTACTTGTTCATATGATACATTCTCGCAATGTTTTTCAAAACAGCGGTGCAAATAGCCAATGATGGGTTCCACTTCAGAAATAATCTCGCCGTCCGTTTTCACTTTTAGACGTAAAACACCGTGAGTACTGGGATGCTGGGGCCCGATATTCAGGGTCATTAGATCACCGTGAACTACTCCCATCCGTCCTTCACCTTCGGTACAACAATGCCATGATACATTTCCTGGGTTTCATAATCCTTGCGCAAGGGCCATCCTGCCCAATCCTCCGGGCATAGGATCCGGGTCATATTGCTATGACCTACAAATTCAATGCCGTACATGTCATACGTTTCCCGCTCAAACCAGTCGCCAATCCGCCAAACCTGTTCCACAGATGGAATTTTAGAATCATTACGATCAATTTTAATGCGGATTTCAATGGCGTGGTGGTGGGTCATGGAATGGAGGTTGTAACGCACCTCCAAATCTTCACTGGTACCATAATCATAACCCGTTACACACTGCAACGAATCAAAAAGGAAATCAGGATTATCCCGTAAATATTGGGCAGCTTCGTACCACTGCTCCCCTTTCATCTGAATATGACCATTGACGTCTTCAGTATCCAATGATCCGGGGAATTTCTTTTCCAAGGCAACTGCCACTTGAGCTGCAAATGTTTGTTCGGCCTGGGGTGCTTCTTCAGCCTTGGATTTTTCAGCACGTGGTGTTTCTTCCGCGACTGCAGCTTTGGCTTCTCTCTTGGCTTTGACCAATGCGGCTTTGGCCTTGGAGCGGGTGACGCGATCCTCAATATTATTGATCGCATCCATATCTCCCTGCAGCGCTTTTTCGACTGATTCTGCTATTAATTTATCCTGGTCCGAGCTCATGCGATCTTTTTCGTCAGGGGGCGTTCAGCCTGGATCTTTTCCTGGAGTTTTAAGAGGCCTTCGATCAGCGCTTCGGGACGGGGCGGGCAGCCGGGAATGTATACATCAACAGGCACTACTAGGTCCACACCTTTTAATACGTGGTAGCCGTACTGCCAATAGGGGCCGCCACTGGTGGCGCAGCTGCCCATGGCGATCACATACTTGGGATCGGCCATTTGTTCATATAGTTTTTTCACCCGTAATGACATTTTCATAGTCACCGTACCGGCCACGATCATGACGTCCGCCTGCCGTGGTGAGGAGCGCGGTATCATACCAATGCGCATCAGGTCATAGCGGCTGGCAGCGGTGGCCATCATTTCGATGGCGCAGCAGGCTAGTCCAAACTGGAAAAACCATGGTGATGTGGATCGTGCCCAACCCAGTAGTTTATCCATGGATGCCACAACAACATTATCTTGAAATCTGTTCTCAAGGACTCCCAACTGTTGTTCCTTCTTTTTCAGTTATAACTTTACGGTAGCGGCCGCTGGCATATTTTACGCGGTATTTCACCCAGTCCAGGTCACCCTTCTTCCAGACGTAGGCAAGGCCCACAATCAGGATCAGCAGGAATATGGACATTTCCACAAAAGCCAGCAGGCCCAGTTCCTGGAAGACAACAGCCCAGGGAAAAAGGAAAACAACTTCTACATCAAAAATGAGGAAAATGAGGGCGATAACATAGAAGCGGATATTGAATTGCACCCAGGCAGACCCTTCTGATTCTTCGCCGCATTCATAGGTGGAAAGCTTATCCGGTGTATGCTTTTTAGGCGCAACGAGCCGCTGAATAAGCAGCGGAACGTAGACCAAAACAATACCGATCAAGATGAAAAGAAATATGGTTCCAAAGTCGCGGTACATGTATAAAATCTCGTGAATTTCGAGCGCTAAATTTATACGTTCACATGCTCATCTTGCAAGGCTAATTCCCTTTAGAAATGAGCAATTTTTGTGTTTGATGAGCCAGCAATGCTCCTGCTAAATTCAACGCCAATGAACCCTTTGAATTACATACTTGCCGCTGCCCTTCCCCTTTTTCCGCGGTGGCTGGTTAAACCCTTTGCCAAACCCTATGTCGCTGGTGAATCTATGGTTGAAGCGTTGCAGCATATACAGGAATTGAACGACATAGGCTTCGCTGCTACAATCGATATCCTGGGTGAACACGTACCAACAGCAGAAGAAGCCGCCGCAATAACAAAATCCTACACTGAAATTTTAACCGCCGTCGCAGACCAGGGACTGGACTGCAATATTTCCATCAAACCAACCCACATTGGCTTGGATGTACATTATGACACGGGACGGGACAACCTGTTCAGCCTATTAGAAACAGCTGCGAATACGAATAATTTTGTGCGCATCGATATGGAAAATTCACCCTATACAGATGCGTCCATTAAATTGTATCTGGAGGCATTGGTTCACTATAAAAACGTTGGCCCCGTTATCCAGGCTTACCTCTACCGCTCCTCGGATGATATGAGCAGGCTTAATGGTGCATCATTAAACGTACGCATTTGCAAAGGTATATACCGGGAATCAGAAACTATTGCCCTCCAGAAAAAAGTGGAAATCAACGCTCAATTTGTTGAACTGGTGAAAAGGGTATTAAACGGTGGCGGTTATGTAGGTATTGCCACCCACGATGTTGCGTTGATCAATGAACTGGAAAACTGGATTATTGAAAATGAGATCGCACTTGAGCGCTTTGAATTCCAGGTATTGTATGGCGTACCCATGGGCGGGCGCCTGGAAGAATTATTGGCCAAGGGATATACCGTACGGCAATACGTTCCCTTTGGCGAAGAATGGTTTGATTATTCCGTCCGCAGGTTGAAAGAGAACCCCAAGATTATCACGTACGTGTTGAAGAACTTATTTAAAAAGGATTAAGATTTGTGAATTCAATTACAACCATTCGAAAAATATTTGAGTTGCAGACCATTGCAGTTGTAGGCATGTCACCCAAGCCGGAGCGGCCCAGCCATTATGTCTCCATCTATATGCGGGATCAAGGATACGAGATTATCCCGGTCAACCCCGGACATACGGAAATTGCCGGAGAAAAATGTTACCCCTCTTTAAAGGATATTCCAAAAAAGGTAGATGTGGTGGACGTTTTCCGGCGGCCGGAATATGTCCTGCCCATTGCCGAGGCCACCATCGAGATCGGAGCCAAAGCGTTGTGGCTACAGGATCATGTAGTCAATGAAGAAGCAGCTCAACTTGCAGAAGATGCAGGGTTGCTGGTGGTCATGAATGATTGTATGCTGAGGAGGATCAGGCAAATGAAGTGACTTAAAATTAAAAAATAGTTATAAGGCTACTTCTTCTACGTTCCTTCGGCGGGCAGGCACTCACCAGCTACCAAATCACATTTACCATCTTCCATACTCCATCATTCCCCTCTCTTCCCCCAACCCATTTTCTGGCTCAAGACATCAAAATAATTTGTATCTGAAAAAATGACCATACGGGTCTTATAGTCTGCTTTTTGTATTGTAACTCTGGCTTCCAATTCCAACGATTCCTGGACCTGCCCATCAACCGCCAGGGCCAACCCACCAGTAGGGTTATCAGGGAATGTGATTTCTATCGTTCTGTCATCGGGTAATACAATGGGGCGCAATGATAATGTATGGGGACAAATAGGTGTAACTACCATGGCATCCAGGTTGGGCATAACAACAGGGCCCCCTGCAGAAAGGGAATAGGCTGTGGAACCGGTTGGTGTTGAAACAATCAGACCGTCCGCTTTATAATTGGCCACATGATTCCCGTTGGCAGTCAATTCACAATTGACCATACGGTGGGAAGAACCGCGGTCAATGGTTACATCATTCAGGGCATGGAAGCTGTGAGACTCATTACCGTTCTGTACTTTACAATCCAAAACCATGCGCTCCAGTATTTCATAATCCCCTTCTGCGACACGGTCCAGTTTAGCAAACATGTCATCTGTGGTTACTTCAGCAAGGAAACCGAGTTCGCCCAGGTGAATGCCCAAAATGGGTGTTTCGCGGTCACCGATTGCCCGTGACAAGGCCAGCAAGGTTCCGTCACCGCCCAGGGATAAAATAAGATTCAACTGCTTAAAGTCGTCCGCTGATTCGATGACCTTGTAGTCAAAATCAAAACCCTTTTCAGCTTTGGCAATGATGCGTGTTGTCAGAAAAATATCCAGCTCGTGCTTTCCAGCCCAGGCAGCAATGTCCGGAAGCAGATCCCAGAATGCTGGTTTTTCGGTATTCCCCCAGATACCGACCTGTTTTGACTGGCTGGCCATATTAATTATCCTTTTCCAGTTTATTCATCAATTCACCGATCTTTTGTTCAGCACCAGATAATTGGCTGCGTAATTGTTCTGAAAGTTTGACACCTTCTTCAAATAATTGCAGACTTTTTTCCAGCTGGAGGTCTTCCGTTTCCATTTCCTTAACGATCTCTTCCAGTCGCTGGAATAATTCTTCAAATGATTTTTCTTTAGCCATAATTCAACTTACACCTAAGTTATTATCCCTTTCAGTATTCTTTTCTTTGCGCGCCGACATGGTACCTTTGGCCAGCTGCAACTGGAACAATTCACCCTTTTCTAAATCTTCAGGACTGTGCATGATGCTGCCCGATTCAGCCGTAGCAATAGCATACCCTCGATCCAATATGTTTTTGGGATTCAAAATAGACAATTCCCCCGACAGCATTTCCAGGCGGTTCAGGTGTCCCTGCACTTTTGCAGATATTAACTGTTTCAATTCCGCGCTTAAAAATGTTTTCAAATCCCCCATGCGGGAAATCAATGCATCGGGGCGTTGGTGAATAAAGCGGTCCTGGAGGTGGTCCATTTTCTGCCATGTCTGTTCCAATTTATAACCGAGCGTTGCTCCAATTTTTTCTTCAAAATTACCTATTAATTGTAATAATTCAGTAATGCCTGGTGCGGCCAATTCCGCAGCTGCTGAAGGTGTTGGAGCCCGCAGGTCCGCCACCATATCGGCAATGGTCACATCTGTCTCGTGGCCCACAGCGGAAATGATGGGTGTGCGGCAATTAAAAATGGCGCGGGCGACTTTCTCTTCATTAAAGGGCCATAGATCTTCCAGGGAACCGCCGCCCCGGCCCAGGATGATTAAATCCACATAACCGCTGTCATCCATTTCCCCAATTGCCCGAACAATATCCACCGCTGCGTCATCGCCCTGGACCAGCGTGGACCGCAAGACCAATTCCACATAAGGTGCGCGGCGCTTTAAAACATTGATCATATCCTGAACTGCCGCACCGGTCTTGGATGTTATTAAGCCTATAGCAGTTGGTATCTTGGGCAGAGGTTTTTTGGTTTCATCAGCAAAAAGTCCTTCTGCCAAAAGCTGTTTCTTCAGCGCTTCAAAAGCCAGGAATAACGTTCCCAAACCCGCCGGTTCCATCCGTGTAGCAATGAGCTGGTATTGCCCCCGGGGTTCGTAAACGGATATTCTGCCGTTGACTAAAACCTGCATCCCGTTTTTTGGTTTAAAGTGCAGGAATTGGTTATTACCTTTAAACATAACACAGCGTACTTCAGCAGCATCATCCTTTAAGGTGAAATAAATATGACCGGAACCGTGGTGGATAAAATTTGAGATCTCCCCTGCCACCCATAGCTGGGGAAATGTGCCTTCCAGCAATTCCTTAATTTGCCTGGTAAGAGCACTTACAGTTAATGCTGTTTGTTCTGTGTTCATTTTGGAGGTTCAGGTGAACCGGCCGCCAGCCAGCATGAATACCAAAAGGAGGCCACCATCACAGCCGATCGGCCCAACCGGTCATGGACCACATCTTCAGTTTCAGCATAGAGCAATTTCAGATAGCGGTCTTCATAGTGCAGTTTTTTGTAGGTATTCAGCTCTTTAGCTTGTTCGGGAGTTAGGTGCTTTCTGGCTATGCCATCAGCTTTTAACAAGCGGGGATAGACTTGAAAAGATTCACGGGTAATTTTCAAAGCTGATGATACATAATCGTCGATCTGCTGGATCTCACCCATGGGCTTGAATTCTGGAATGAGTTCATCCACCATCCGCGATTCCCAGCGGAAATGCACACCCTCGTTACCTGTGATTTGGCCGTTATAATTGGCGCAGGTGTGGAGGGGCATGTGCAGGTCAGCCACGTAATGGCCTAAATGTCCCATATAATAGAGTGCTTCATCCCAGCGCTTTTGCTTAAACATTTTTGTAAGTGTTTGGGCAGTTGCATCAATAGACCATGGGGCGATGCCCCAATTTTTCAGATTTTTTTCACCATACCTTTCTAATAATTCTTCAAACGAAATTTCCAATTCAGAAAAAGGATATTCAGCGTAGAGATCGGCATCAATAAAATGACGATTAAACTCATCGCTATGGACGTCTTTTATAAAATCAGCAACTGGTGCATACAGAGCTAATTGTGTTGCGTTGGTTTGTGTATACAGTCCAAGCTCGCCCTCCAAAAGCAGAGCCGCTTTTTGATTAATCCTCCTATGAACATCATACCCCCAGCCCCAGACATTACTGCCTGCGACCAAGGGAATGATCAATAGAATGGTTCGCAAAGTGCGCCCCATGGGGTATAACTCTTATACTTTCTTTTTCTTATGACGATTAGCACGCAAGCGTTTCTTACGCTTGTGTGTATTCATCTTACGCTTTTTGCGTTTTTTACCGCAGGGCATCTCTTACTTTCAATTAGTAGTTAATATTTCATTGACGCGTTCCCGCATATGTTTGGCGGGTTTAAATGTCGGTGCATTACGCTCAGGTAAATAAATCGGTGCACCCGTTCCTGGATTACGCGCTTTTTTCGGCTTGCGGTGTTTTACACCGAAGGTACCGAAACCACGTAATTCCACGCGTTCGTTATCTGCCAGGGATTCAACGATGGCTGTCATGACACCGTTCATTACGGCTTCTGTTTCCACTTTGGTCAATCCTGTGGCAGTTGAAACTTGATTGATTATATCCTGTTTAGTCATGGTTCATCTCCGAAATATGGTTATGCATTATCCCTGTTTCACCCATAAAACAATTTTTTGTCCGGGGTATATATAACGCCCGTAAGCCAAATTATTCCAGCGCCTGATTTTTCCAGCGCGGGTGCCGTAATCTTCGGCAATATGGCCCAACGTATCTCCTTTTCTTACAGTATAAACAACCTTAATATGTCCAGGCGGTCCATCGTGTGAGGCATACGCTCCCCGAATGGGAATGGTTAATTTTTGGCCTATTTTTATTTTATGCCTGTTGCGAATTTTATTTACAGCGGCCAGGTCGTGAATGGATACTTTATACTTTTTGGAAATGGAAGACAAACTCTCCCCTCGGCGGACCTTATGGACAACATATTGTGGAGCAAAACGCTGATCTTCAGGAAGGGCATTAAAATTTGCGGTGAATTGACCCAATGTACCTTTTGGGAGACGCAATATATAAGGTCCATTTTGTGGAGTAGCTGATTGACGTAATTCTGGGTTGTAATATTGCAGCGTTTTTAAACTGGTACCTGCGGAACGGGCTAATACGGATAAATCGGTGCTTTTTTCTAACTCAATGACGTCAAATTCAAACGGTGCTTTTCTTTTTTCTGAATACGTTTCAAAGCCGTGTTCTTCCGGGTTACTGGCAATGATCGCTGCAGCCAGGTAATAAGGAATATAATTGCGCGTTTCCCGGGGCAGTGAATGGAGTTGCCAGAAATCAGATGTCTGGTGCAGGCGCATGGCGCGGTGAACGCGTCCCGACCCAGAATTATAGGCCGACAAAGCTAAATACCAATGATCAAACTCTTCAAAAAGATCTTTTAAATGGGCACAGGCAGCATAGGTGGCTTTAATGGGGTCACGACGTTCATCCACATACCAATCCCGTTTGAGATCATAAATTTTTCCTGTTGAATACACAAACTGCCACATACCTGAAGCGCTGGCCCTGGAGTATGCCTTCGGATTCAACCCGGATTCAATCATGGCTAGGTATACCAATTCTTCAGGTAATTCCTGTTCAGCCAGAATTTCTTTGATCAGTCCACCATATTCATGCATGCGGTCCAGCCAGATCTGGAATTGTTTGCGTCCTTTGGTTTGAAAATATTGAATGAATTGATCCACTGTTTTAGTACGTACCAGGGGAATATGGCCATCACGGTCATCCACTACAATAAACTTGCTATTACCCATTTCCATTTCGACTGGTATGGAAATATCTTCGATCATTCGGCGGGCATAGGCTGCTGTAATGGGTGCTTCTGCAAGATCCAAGGTGGTCAGTCGCTGGGTGTAAATATCATTCAATGAAGCAATGAAGCGGTCAAATTCTTCCTGGTCGTCTGTAGTTTTTTCACCCAATTGATCTGCTTCGCCTAATAAATCATAAATGTTATCAAGGTAGTATACCACTTCCAAGGTATCCTTATGCACATCGGCAATCATGGCTTCTGTCAGCAATACTTTTACATCCAAGAGCAACTGGGGCAGGCGGTTCACCGAACCATTGCCGTTGGAATAAATACCATTGACCGCTACGCTATTTTCAGGACTCTTCGACAGAACAGTATCTTTGCCGGTTGAATCCTGGCTAAATAATATAACAACCGGTAAAAACAACAGCAGCAAAAATCGTGTAAATTCTTTAATCACAAGGTTTTAGGGCAAATTTTGGAAGGCGAAGTTAGACGCTAACACAGGGGTCAGTCAAGTGCTTTACCAGACAAAATCCTGGAAATTATACTTGATGTGCTAACTCCCTCCACTAAGGGTATAATTTTCACTTCACCCCCATTGGATAACACTATATCACGGCCAACAATTTCATCTTCCTGGTAGTCACCGCCTTTTACCAAAACGTTTGGCTGTAGTTCTGCAATCAATTCAGCTGGTGTATCTTCAACAAACTCCACTACAACATCCACACAACCTAAAGCTTCCAAGATTACAGCTCTATCTTCAATACATTGAATTGGCCTGCGAAGCCCTTTCAACCTGCGTACGGATTCATCGCTGTTCAGGCCGATTATCAGTTTGTCACCGGTTGCCTTGGCCTCCTGCAAATATGTAATATGGCCACGGTGTAAAACATCAAAACAGCCATTGGTAAATACAACTTTCTGACCGTCATCCTGCCAGCTTTGGACTAATTCTTGAGCTTCAGTTATTGAAATCATTATTCATCTTTTTCAAGGGACAGCATGAGCAAAAATAGGGCGTGCAGTATTCCTTTTCCAACTGCAGTAATCCCTGGAGATAACCAACAGTACATAACTCACGTTTCGTTAAGAATTGCTTATATTTCCTTTCCAAACGTCCGTATGGTTGTGGGAGTTTCAATTCCAGCCATGCTTTATACCATTTTTTGTATTGTGCATGATCATTTTTCCTTAATGCCCTAACTGCCAAAAGTGGATAAAAATAATTAACACAACATTCTATCAAAACACCCCGTCCACCACTGGGGCAGGCTGCAGTTAATCGATTTAAAAAAGTAAGCTGATTTATATCCATTTCCAGTTGTAGTTCAACATCAAAGGATATTAACTCAGCCAAAAGTTCATACCGCTTTTCCGGCCATTGAGCCGGTCGTATGCCGCAATGTTCCCAATCAATATTTTCAGCTTTATTTTTTATGTAATCTATCTTTTTACTGAATGGCAAGGCATTCAGTTCGGGGATGTTTAAAGCTGCTATTAAGCGCTGAAAGTGAATTTCGTTTCCTGCACTGCCCAGGGGTTTTGCTAATTGCTCAAGAGCACGGCCTTTTCTGCAGGCCTCAACTTTTTCAACCCAGCGCATAGTACCAAGCTTTTGCAAGTTTGCAACAAAACCTGGGGCAATATTTTCATTACTTAACGAACAATACCATTGCAATCTTTTTGGTAAAACAACTGTGTGGCCTATGGGCGATTTGTTTGTGGATACTTTTCTGACTACATGGAGAACAACATGTCTATAATGTATATCTCTATCATGCCCATGGCTGTACCAATCACGTTCATGGATATGGCATTCCACATCACCCTGAGACCATTGTCCGCCAATAAACAAAACAGCGCCTTTTATATCCGGTCCCTTATTAATATTTCGTTGGCCATGATTTACGATTATAAATGAGTTACCCCTTTGGGTCACCAATTGTTTTCCTTTTGGCAATGTGAACCATTGTCGAACAAGATCAACCTCTCTATCTTGGCCTGGCTCACGTACCGCCAGATAAGCGGCGGATTGATGTTCAGGGATCAGGTATTGGCTATAGGTGACTTTTGCGCGGCCCATGATGACTTTAAATTTACGATCTGATTACGAAGAATTTCAGTAACTCTATTGCGGTCATCATACATATAAGACGATGTATCCAGCGGCTGGCCAATGTATAAGTGAATGGGCTTTGGTTCAATATTTAATAAACCCTTTTTAACAATATCAAATGTGCCGCATACTGCCATGGGTGCTAAAGGCAGCCCTGTTTGAATGGCCAAAATAGCTCCCCCTTTTTTAAACGGCTTCATCTGACCGTCAATTGAGCGTGTCCCCTCTGGAAATATCATAATGGAGCGGGGATATTTTTGCAGTGATGCCTTGGCGACTTCCATAGATGCCAGCGCAGCTTTATGGTTGCTGCGATCCACAAAAATATGTTTTCCAAAAACCATGGCCCACCCCAAAAAAGGTATTTTTTTCAATTCAGTTTTGGACATAAAAACCAATTTGTAAGGTAAAGCAGCGTACACCAGTAATATATCAAAAGCTGATTCGTGGTTGGCAATAAAAACGTATTGCTGGTCAGGATCCAGGTGTTCCAGGCCATGAACAGAATATTGAATACCGCTTATGAATAAGAGAATTTTGGACCATTGTTGTCCCGCCAAGGCAACAGGTCTGCCACTCCAATCAAAAATGGAGAAAACGATGCCGATGGTAGCCCAAATAGAGGTCCAAATAATAATATTGAAAAAGATCCAAATATATCGGATCAGCTTAGAACCTCCGTACCCACATAGGGCTGCAAACATTTGGGAATGATCACCTTGCCATCGGGGGTTTGGTATGATTCAAGGAGGGCGATCATCAACCGTGGTGTGGCCACACCTGAACCATTGAGTGTATGGACATAATCCGTTTTATTATCACTGGTACGGCGGTAACGAATATTACCCCGGCGGGCCTGGAAATCTTCAAAATTGCTGCAAGAGGATACTTCCAGCCATTGCTGCTCAGCCGGGGACCAGACTTCAATATCATAACATTTGGCCGCAGAGAAACTCAGGTCACCAGTGCAGAGTTCCAGCACCCGGTAATGCAAGCCCAAAGCTTGTAAGATCGCTTCTGCGTTAGCAAGTAGATCTTCCAATTCATCATATGAAGATTCAGGAGTGACAAATTTGACCATTTCCACTTTATTAAACTGATGAACACGCAGCAAGCCCCTGGTTTCTTTTCCATAGGAACCAGCTTCACGGCGAAAGCATGCTGAATAAGCAGTATAATTGATGGGCAAAACTTCTTCGTCCAAAATTTCGTCAGCATGAATATTGGTTACGGGTACTTCCGCTGTGGGAATCAAATAAAGCTGGTCCTTTTCTGTATGGTACATATCATCTGCAAATTTGGGTAACTGACCGCATGTAAATGGTGACTCACCTCTGGTTAGAAATGGTGGAAAAATTTCTGTATAGCCGTGTTCATTGATATGGACATCCAGCATATAATTGATCAATGCCCTTTCCAGTTTTGCACCCATTCCCGTATATAATGGAAATGCAGACCCGGAAATTTTTGCGGCACGTTCAAAATCCAGCAGGTTGAGGTTCGTTCCCAATTCCATATGGTCTTTAATATCATAATCAAAAACAGGTTTATCTCCCCATTCTTTTACAACAACGTTATCTTTTTCATGGGTTCCAATAGGGACAGAAGTATGAGGGATATTGGGTATAATCTCTAAAGCAGATTGGATTTCTTTATCAATACCAGCGCTTTTTTCTTCCAGCGCTTTAATTTTATCTCCAACATCACGCATGGCAGCAATCGCCTCTTTGTCATCGCCACCAGACCGTTTTGTAGCAGCTATTTTTTCAGAGACGCGGTTGCGTTCGGCCCTGAGGTCATTCACTTCTGTTTGAATAGCCCGATGCTGCCGGTCCAGTTCCAACAGGTTTTTCAAATTGATCTGTTCGCCTTTGGCAGCTATTGCCTGCTGGACAGCATCAGGATTTTCACGAATTCGGGAAATGGATAACATGTGCTTAATTCAATTATTTAAGCACAAAAATTAGAGCACTTAAGAGGGAATTACAACCGTAGACTAGCGGCCTTTTCCCGACAGCATCACCCACACGGTACTTAACATGATCTTAAAATCAAGGGGAAAACTCAGGTTTTCTATATAATAAAAATCGTATTTCAATTTTTTGCGCACATCTTCAATATCCTGGTCATAGGGATGTTTGATCTGGGCCCAGCCGGTAATTCCGGGTCGTATTTTATGCCGGCGGTAATAAAAGGGGTATTCCTGGGCCAGTTTATCCACGAAGTAAGGACGCTCAGGCCTGGGACCAATCATGCTCATGTGACCTTGGATCACCATCAGCAATTGCGGTAATTCATCCAGCCTAAATCGCCGTAAAATCCTTCCAACCCGTGTTATGCGTGGATCTTCTTCCGTGGCCCACACAGGCCCGGTCATTTGTTCCGCATTTTCCACCATGGTCCTGAATTTGTAAATGAAAAAATGCTTGTGATTTTTTCCTACTCGGTCCTGCTTATATAAAACCGGTCCCCTGCTATTCAGTTTAATACTCGTCGCTATGATGAGCAATAGCGGTGATGTTACAACCAACAATGGTATAGCCAAAATTAGATCAATGAACCGCTTGATAATCGTATTATAAACAGTATCCAGGTTGGGGTTAACCTTTATTAAAGGTACACCATAAATCTGCTCCGTCCGAGCCAGCCCGCTGATTACTTCATGCAGGTCAGGAACAATTTTGATGGAAACCGGTGAACCGTTAGCCTGGGTGATGATGCGGGTAACGTGGGTATGTTCTAATTTGACTGGGGCGACAATAACCTCCGAAACCTGGTTATCCAAAATAATTTGTTTAAGGTCCTGCTCGTGACCAATAATATTATAGTTTTCATCACCGTTCAACTTGGGATCATCATCTGAATGCACAAAACCCAGCAGATCAAACCCCTGGTGGTCATGAGTTACAATATCATTGGCGACTTGAAAACCACGGTCATTGATGCCTACAATAATTGTTTTCCTTAAACCGAATCCCTTCGTCAAAAGGTATTTCTGCAACGTGCGGAAAATCCACCTGGAAATTAATAGGCCAAAAGATAGTGCTAACCAATAACGCAAAATATCCTGAGCTGAAAACAACCATGAACCTGGAATTAAAGCATCAATAAAAACGGCCAATAATGCTATTATGAATGTGGTTCGAACCATTTGCTGGATTTCATAAAAACGAGATACCGTCGGCTCACTCCTGTATAAGTTCATGGGCAGAAAAATCACACCCAAAACCGTTTGCATGACAGCAAAAATGAAAAATAAATCGAGGTATGCAAGCCCTGTGTGTTCAAGAAAAATGGGTACCATTACCCATACGAATGCCACGGCAGAAAATAAAGCGTCGGAGAAATAAATTCCCCAGGCTATTATCCACCTAGGATAGCGAATGCGTAAGCGTTGGAGAGTTTCCAGCATGATAAAGAAATATTATTTGAATTATGTATTTCAGTTAAATGTGCTGGATCACACCAGAAAAAGGAGTATCGCTGTACAGTTATGCATGTTGAGTTCCGTTTTTTGTTTCAACTAACTGTTAGCGATTTAGGGCGATAAGACTCCTTGAAGTTGGTTGAAAATAAGGTCTAATTATAACAATTGTCAAGTAGTTGATAGTTGACATAATTATAGAAACCAATCTTTTAATGGGCGTAGACTCATAATAGATGCTTAAACATACTCAACTGGTTTTTATTCGTGCTGCCATGATTTTAATATTCAGCAGCATTATGCCGGGGCAGACAGTACCGGTACCCATGGATCATCCAGTAAATGATTTTATTTTACGGTTATATACACAACAGAAATTACATGGGTTGCACCCCGGCTCTCGTCCATTTACAGTTGGTCAGGTTATAAATGCCCTTAATGAAATATCAACCAGTGACCATACAATAACAAATCAAGAAATTATTCTTTTGGAACGCTTTAAAAAAGAATTTGGTGTTGATGAAATTGAACAGGGAATCCGAGGACCCTGGCAATCAGGAAACCTGTCTTCTTCTTTACAGAATATTATCAATGTTTACGATGTCGATTATCCAGAAAGCAGGTTCGTTTCGTATCATGATGATCAATTATTGTTGTGGTCCGACTGGGAAGAGCATTTTAGTATAGATATTCAAGATACTATAACCAGGTCATTTTTTACAGACCGCGTAACTATTGCTGGTGTATTTGATAATAACCTTTCGTTTTACAGTCGTTATACACTACATAGGGTAGGTCATAATGAAAATTATCCTTACCCCGATGAATACAAACAGGGTTATGCTCTAATTGATACAAATACTAATTGGCTCGTTTGGGACGTTTCTGAAGCAGTACTACATTGGGAGAATTCAGTGATAAATGTTGAATTGAGTAAAATTCCCATTTATTGGGGATTCAGCAAACAGCATTCACCAATTTTATCCGCCAATGTCCAACCATTTACTTTTTTCAAAGCATCAAAAACCTACAAGCGTATTCGTACCCAGAGTGTGTTGGGATCTCTTGTTCCTTTTGGAGAAAAACCTAAAGGAAACGTAGATATAAAATATATTGCTGCCCATCGATTTGAATTTGATCTATCGTCAAAGTTAACAGTTTCTTTTAATGAAATGATCATTTATGCCAATCGTGAACTTGAATTGGGTTATTTATTGCCTATTAATCTTTTCTGGTCTGAAGAACATGGTTTAGGAAATAGAGATAACGTACTCATGTCTTTTGATGCTTTATGGAATGTAAATCCTGGTATGACTTTTTATGGAACTTTTTTCTGGGATGAATTGTCCTGGTTCAAGCTGTTCAAACCATGGTGGGGAAATAAATTCATTTCTCAAATTGGTTTATACTGGGTCCCATTTGGAGATACAAGATTGCCTGATTTTAGGATAGAATTTACCGCCAGCCGACCTTGGGTCTATACACATCAGGATACACTGCTAACGTATACATCAGCTGAAAACGGGTTGGGGTTTCCCTTAGGTCCTAATTCCCAATTGATTAATTTGGAAATAAATTCGTGGCCGACGTTTAAAACTCACCTATCTGTGAATATAGCATACGTGAAAAAAGGAACTGGGCTTGGATCAAATCCAAATCATAGCTATAGTTTAAGAAATGAAGATTTGGACAATGATACACCTATGTTAATGGGAAACGTTAAAGAAAATTTGATTTATGGTATGAATTTTCATCACAGACTTACAAAACTGTTAAGCATTACTGGAAATTGTTCTTTTAACAATGATGAGAAAATATTTGAAGGACGATTAGGTTTATTGATGAATTATTAGCGGACAACAGTCCAAGTCGTTTGTCTTTTACCTAATATCCAATCGATGATAGCCAATGCAGAGGCAAAAATTACTTTAATGATGTACCGCACTCCGGAAAGAAAAATTCCAGATGCACAAAACATAACCTGAAGAATCAAAATCATCCTAAAAATGTTGGAATCTTTAGCTAGGTAAATAGAAGAAAAAAAACATAAAAACAATAATAATGGTGAAAACCAGCGAATAAGTTTGTGGGAAACATAGGGTATAAAAACGGACCTTTTATTGAAAGGATTTAAAAGTGATATAACATACTTCATGGTTACTAAGCTTCTAAGAATAATTCGTCTTTTCCTCTTTAACACGTCATTGGGAGCATCTTCCATTGCAATAGCTTCTGGTTCATACACAACATCTAATCCATTACCATATACTTTTATCGGCTCTAATTGATCGCTGATAGAATCTTCAGGTAAGGGAACAAAAGCATTTTTTCTTACAGCATAAATGCTGCCATTAGCTCCTAGCAACCAACCATTTTTACTCTCTGCTTTTTTGATCGCAACTTCATATTTCCAATAAGAATTTTCTTCGGATTTTTTGTTATTATACTGCAATTCCCCGCAGACAACACCCACTCTCTCATCAGCAAAATTTCTCACTAATTTTTTGAGTGCATCCTTTTTATAAATATTATTTGCATCACTAAATACTAATATTTCATTTCGGGCAATTTTTACTGCTTCATTCTGAGCACTGGTTTTACCGCCTCTGGATAGCTTCAGTATTTCAACAAAATCAAATCCATTAGCTATTTCTAATGTTTTATCCGTTGAACCATCATCAGCCAAGATGACTTGTAACTTTTCAAGTGGATAATCGAGGGTAAATGTATTTTTTAATTTTGCAGCAACACATTTTTCTTCATTGTATGCACAAATTATCAGAGATATGTTCGGCAAATACCGCTCATTTTTCTCATAATTATTTTGTTTTAATACCTTTAAAATGAAATAATAAATTGCTACAGTGTAGATTATCAGTCCCCCGCTAATCCAAAAAATAAATAGTAAAAAGTTCATATTTAAATTGAGTTAATTACAGTGATTAACTTTTCTGCTTGTGTGTCCCAGTTATATTTTTCTTCAACAGCTTTCCTTCCATTTTTTCCCATTTGCTTTGCAATTGTAGGATTATTAATTAAATATTCAATTGCGTTTGCAGATTCCATTACATTATCTGGATCAACACAAATACCACATTCTGTATCGTGAATTAACTTTTCCCATTCATTGTATTTAGAAATCACCATAGGAATTTCATTTTGCATATATTCAAAAAATTTTGTAAGCAACTTTTTCTCATAATGTGCTTTTGACGATATCAATGCCAAACCAATGTTTGCATCTGAATAATGTTTTTTTATAATTGAATAATCAATATATTTTTGTTTGCCTATCGTAGCAATGTTGTTAGAAAGTTCAGCATCTTTTTCTATCAAAGAAATGATATCTTCATCTTTCAAAAGACCTACTAAATATAATTTTACATTGTATCCTTTTTCGATTAAAACAGAGAGGCACTTTATCATATTGATTGCACCACGATCGACAGTTACATTACCGGTATAGATTATTTTTACATAATTATTGTTCCTATCGATTGATTTTATTTCATTTAGTCTTGGATAGTTTAAAATATCTATTGACTTGTCAATGATTTTTTGCGGAAATGAATTTTTGTAATAGTTCTCAGCAAAAATAATTAAATCAAAGGAATTACAAATAAGCTTTTCAATAAAAGAAAAAATAATTGCGACGATAGTTCTGATAAGTTTTGTTGGAATCCATTTTTTTAATAGAATTTGAGTATAATAATCTTCATGAATATCATAAATCACTATTTTTCTTTTGAATATTTTTACATACAAACCCAAAAAAATTAGTTCAGGGTCATGGAAATGAAACATATCTGCAGTGGATCTACGAATCCTTTTTAAAAGCTCTTTTCTTATTTTCTTCCTGTCTGCTACTTTATGCCATGAAGGAAGTCCAAATATTTTCACACCTTTCTCTTCTTTAAAATCAAATTCTGCTGGTGCGTGTAATTCTACATCATATTTTTTTGCTAATGATACAGCTTCTTTATAAAAAATCCGTGGATCATTCCAGTGATGGACACTTGTTCCTATAAATATATTTCTTTTATCAGGCATATAATAATGATTTCAATTCAGCAAGCCACCCAGAATTGACATTCCTATATATGATTATACCGACGTATAGGTATATAATACTGGTTAGCACAAATTGTACCTGTTCGGTCATTGTTGTTAAGGCGATAATATAATGTATTAAAATCATACCAGTGCTGACACCAGCTATATCACGCAACAATTTTAGATCCCATATGCGGTGCTGATACAATTTTTGAACAAAATAAGCACTGGTCAATCCTGTAACGAGATGACTAACGAGAAAACTAAATAAGGCAATCGAGAGAAGATTGTATTGTAAATATTGACCAAAGAGGTAAGTGATTACCATTGTCACCGCACCTAAACCATAGACCAGAGAATTATATCCCTTTTCCGACACAGCATCTATTGGGCTGCGGGTCAGACCGGCAAACGTATAAAAAGGTAAGGCCAGAATTGAAAAACGCAAAATCAAAACTCCCACATTACTAACCTCACCCAACCAGAACTCTAAAATAAGCGGAGCAAATAAAAAGATATATATTGTTCCAAGCAGACTAAAAACAATTCCGGCTTTTAGCATAATTTTTAATAGACTCTGCACTTCACCCATGGATCCACCAGAGATCATGTTAGCTATACGTGGTAACAAAACCATACCCAGCGGATTAATTATTAACAATGCCAACCGCACCAAACTCAAGCTGGAATTAAAATAAGCAACACTTTCAAAATTAACCGTTTGCGCTAGCATGATTGGTATGCCCGCCAATAAAATAAATTGCGATATAAAACTGGGGATACGTTTTAAACCATATTGAAGAAGTTCCTTTGATTGTCGGGTATTCACATCCTGTAAACTGACTCCCTTGTTACGTGAAACAAAGGACATGAACATAATAATTACAATACTTCCCCCGATCCAAAACAGTCCGTCATAAAGCGTGTCAACCAAATAAAAAACAATAATGGGTATGATAGCAGTTCCCAGTAATTGAAACACATTCGCACCCAACATATTCATATAACCCCGGTAAAGCGCATAGGTCATGAATTGGGTACACATGCTGAAGGCAAAAAGCACATACAACCAAAAATAATCCTGATTAAAGCCGGTAATATCGAATAAAAATAATCCGCCTATAAATATGATTGTTAAGGGAATTGATACAACTATAAACAAGACAAACGCATTATTTGTATAGGCTCGTTCAAAATTCCTGCTTAAATAGTTTGGCAGCCCAATATTCATCCCAATCAGCAATATGCTTACTCCAGCCGAAAGGGTTCTTTTTATAAGTAAAAATTCACCTAAAACATCTAAACCGTAGAGGCGGGCAATCAAGCCATTGAGAACAAATACGCCACCAATGACCACCAAACCATTGAGCAGGGTGACAAGCACATCTGCCTTGAATGATAAATGCTTATTCAACCAATTCATTCGATAACATTAACCATCTTAACACTATTGTTTTGTACAATTCTTAATCTTTCCAAGCTATCAACATGAGTTGATGCAATTGTGATCCCTATTAACATCCACAAAACACGATTATCATTGAAATCGCCTGAGAATTGGGCAGCAAAGAACATCACTATAGTACCTGAAACCCATAATGCAGTATGATCAGTAAATGACCCTAGATGTAGTCCTGCTTTAATTTTTTCAAATGATTTTTTAATAAATGCTGATCCGATTAAAAGCCCAATGCAACCTAGTTCGGCCATAGTTTCAAAGAAAAGATTGTGCGGATACCAATGCCAATCTCGCCAGATGAATAATGAACTAAAACCTCCTGCGCCAAGTCCAAAAACAAAATTATAGATCGAAGAAAACCAAGTTTGGATCGACATTGACCAAAATTCAAAACGGGTCATTATTGTACTTACTCTTCTTATTCCCTGTTGAGTTAATACAACGGATCCTTGTGCAATATTGAGAAAACGTTCTGTAAGATCTTCAGGCAAGAGGAGTAATAAAATAGTCACAAGTGTTATTGCCAAAAAACCAAAACCAACTATTCTTTTTATATGATCTTTTTCAAATAATAAAGCATAAACTAATATTCCAAACACAACACTTACTAATGGTCCTCTAGAGCCAGATAAAATGATACTTAATAAAATTGCTGATAGCATAACTAAATGATGCAAACTTTGACCTTGACGATTTCTGATCAGGATTGTTATCATCATTCCTGCACCAATCGCTAAATATCGACTTACCTGAATTGGATTTGCACCAGGGATGGAAATGCGATTCCAAAATGCTAAAACTACAGCAAAATCTCCCTTGGTCAGAAAGTATACAAATTGAAATAACATTATTCCTATGATCACCACAAGTAATGATTTAAACATTGTTAACAATCGTTTAGAATCTGCAGAAGATTTAATAACGATTATTGGAGTAATAAACATTGTAAAAGCAAAGGTATTAAAACGGATTATTTTTCTCAAACCATAAACGGGAGAAGGAGAATAAAACAGAGAAACAATTAATAATAAGCCAAAAACTAAAAACAAAAAAACAGGAGTTTTTATTTCATCAGGTATTTCCCATTTACCCTCGAGAGCCATCTTAATTAGACCTAACCAAATGATTATGGTTGTTACTAGAGTTATATCAATTATTTCAAAAATAGGTACATATGTAATCAAATAACCTTTTATGATTGCCGTTAAGCTCATGATCATTAATGCTATTGCTGGATTTTTTATCAACCACCATAGCATTATTGATCCCAGCGGAATTAATATCATTAGTGCTGGGTGAATTAGGATGCCAATAATAAAAATGACTAGTTCAAAAACAACAAGAACTGACAAAGATATCATACTGATCAGTGTTCTTTAATCAGATTGCGCAAAGATTGTGTATTTTTATCAGTATATAGATAAATAAGAGAAAGTATAAAACCCATTAATGTTGCCCCGATAACTATAAAAGCTCGTTTTGGTTTTGCTTTGTTAAGAGCAACTTTTGGTTTATCAATAACCTGCAAAGTAGGAATATTTTTAGTTTCTTCAAGCTTTGCTTGCTCATATTGTGGAATAAGTATTTGCTGAATAGTATTTTGTAATTCAACATCACGAATCAACCGTGCATTCTGGAGGCCTAAAGTTGGCAGATCATCAAACGACACTGAAAATTCTATATTAGGATTATTATCTAATTCATCTGAAGAAACATTCGTCAGCAGGTCCTGAAGCTTTTGGTCTAGTTTTAACATTAAAATATCAAGTTGTTTTGATTGTTCTTTTAACATCTGTTCCAACTGCAATAATGTTGGATTATCACTTGATAATATGTTATTAGCTACTGCCAATTGTGTTTCTGTCTCTATCTTTTTCGCATAGAGTACGGTGTATGTTTCAAAAATTGAATTATATGCTTGTGCACTCATTTGCATTGTGCTGGATAATTGAGTGACCAGATCAATTATTCCAGTATTTTCTTGAAATGCCTTTAAATCCAATTCCGCTTGCTCAAGTTCTGCTTCATTTTTATTGAGTCTCTTCTCCAGGAATTCGCGATTATATCTGCCAGCTTCCATTCCCAGGTTTTGGTTGGTTTGATCTAACAAAAAGAGGACTTCATCAACCATTTGTTTAGCAATATTAGGATCTTTATCTATAATCGAAATTTCAAGAGTCCCTTCTTCGGTTACTTCTAACAGCATTTTTTCTTCAAAAACTTCCATAGCGTATTCAATATCTGGCTGGCTATACTTTTCAACTAAATTGAATCTGTTCACCATATGTTCCTTAACGCTTCGGCTTTGGAGAATTGCAATAAAGTTGTTTATATCTTCATTGATTGTTGATAAGCCAAAGTCAGATACGGGAATAGGAGAAATAGCTGAAAGAAAATTGAATTTTCCGGCACCGGAAGAAAGAATAACAGCTTTTGATTCATACCATTTTGGTAGAAGCAGTGAGACCACAAGAGAAACAAGCGCAATAATAGAAGTATTTCTTGTTATAAATTTCCTATTTGACCAAAATAACAAAATATTATTATTTAAAATGCTTTCCTCATCAAAATTTTCATTACGTTTTTTTTCATCATTATCCAGCACACCATATCTTTTTAGATCTGCTATACGGTTACGCAGTGTTTTTTCAGCCATTCCATTCATTTCTGCAACTCGTTTTCGCTCGTGAGGATCAGAAACGATTTCTGGATGTTCTTTCACAATGGAAAGAATCTTTTCTTCATGTGGTGATAATTTTATACTCATTGTATAGTTGCCTGATAGGCAAGAATTAAAGTTGCTATTGATGTGAGTGCCTGAATAAAACCAGTATTTCCGAAAAAAACACTGCCATACGTTTCAGGGACCTCAATTATATCGCCAGGTTCAGCAATATTATTTTTCGCAAAAGAGATCATTGTATTATCCTTGCGTATCACTTTTACTCTTAAAGATGAACCAATATCCATCACGCCGCCACTTAAGGCTATATAATCTTTAACTGTATACCCTGGTCGGTAAAAATGTGAACCAGGTCGAAATACTAATCCCGTTACTAAAATTTTATTAGCATTATCATATTCTGTGTAATCAACTTGTTCTTCATATTTTAGATCGGCAAATGGAACATAGATTTTATCGCCATCAAATAATTGAGGATTATTATTTAGATCACCATTTAACAAAAATTCTTTTAGAAAGATTTCTTGTTCTTCTTCATTTCTAATGAGTATAACTTTTTCAGGGTGAGCATGTTTTTGAACACCGCCAGCTTCCAACACAGCTTCAAATAAGCGGCTTATGGGTGCCATTTTTACAAATTTAGGTTTATTAACTGCTCCGTATACTAATACTTTAAATTGACGGAAGCGGATGAGATTTATTGAAATCTTGACAGTTTGATAAACATCTTTAATTTCTTCGTTTATTTCTCTTTCAACTTGAGCAAGTGTTTTACCTAACACATTTATTGGACCTATTTTAGGTACGATCAATCGGCCTGATGGTCCTATGGTAACAAAATTATCAACATTCTCAACTGACCATTCTTTTGATATTACTTCTTCATATAGACCTAGAGATATATTGATTCGTAGGCGATCTCCTGGTCCAAGAATATATGTTTCTGGATCAATCGCATTCTCTAATGGTAACGGTTTTACACCATACTCACGATAAAGCACTGGTTGCTGGCTTTCATCAACTTGAGAAGAAATATCTAATTGACTATTAGATTGGGCAAATAAAAAACCAAATCCAAAAATCAGTATTAGAAAAATTCTTTTATTATACATTTATTCAATAACTCCTAATCTTTCCTGCTGATAAGTATTATTTTGAATATCCAGCCACCATTGTTTATTGTCTATATACCATTGAATTGTTTTCCTTATACCTGATGAAAATGTCTCTTTTGGTTCCCAGCCTAATTCATTTATTAATTTTGAGGAATCGATAGCGTATCTAAAATCATGTCCAGGGCGATCTTGGACAAACGTGATTAAATTTTGATATGAACCAATGTTTTCTGATGGCGAAATATCATCTAATATATCACATATCATTTTTACTATCTCTATATTCCTAATCTCATTATTGCCGCCAACATTGTATGTTTCTCCAATTTTACCTTTTTCAATAATTGTATCAATTGCATCACAATGGTCATCCACATACAACCAATCCCTGATATTTTCTCCTTTTCCATAGACCGGTAATGGTTTATTACTCAGGCAATTTAGGATCATGAGTGGAATCAATTTTTCCGGAAATTGAAACGGACCATAATTATTTGAGCAATTAGAAATTATAATTGGAAGTCCATAGGTGCGCTGCCAAGCCCTGACTAAATGATCAGACGCCGCTTTAGAAGCAGAGTAGGGAGAACTGGGATCATAAGATGTTTTTTCTGTAAAAAAGCCATCGTCCTCTAAACTGCCAAATACTTCATCTGTAGAAACATGATGAAATTTAAAAATTGATTCCCCTTCTAGTGAACGATAATACCGCAATGATTCCTGGAGAAGGTTATACGTACCTACAATATTTGTATTAATAAAATCTCCAGGACCATCGATGGACCTATCTACATGGCTTTCGGCTGCAAAGTTTACAAGAACAGTTGGTTTATGAAGGAGAAATAATTCTTTAACCAGGTCTTGATCACCAATATCACCATGTACAAAGACATAACGATTATCATTTTCAACTTCCTGTAAATTGTTGGGATTGCCTGCATAAGTAAGCTTATCCAAATTGATCATTTTAACAGTATCGCTTTTTTTGAGTATAAAACGAATAAAGTTGGATCCAATAAATCCACTACCACCGGTAACAATATAGGTTTTACCCATCTTCAAACCCCAAATTCCGGAAGTAATGATTCATCCTGGTCAGCTAATTGAGGAAAAGCCATGTCCTTGTCAGTGAGAATGGGTTCATTTACAGGCCATTGAATATTTGCTGTTTTATCGCTCCATGAAATTCCATATTCATCATCAGGATAATATTTTTCTGTACATTTATATTGAAAAATAGCAGCTTCACTAAGCACACAAAAACCATGGGCAAAACCCGGAGGTATATAAACAGCTAAATGATTTTTATCATTTAAATTTGTAGTGTATGATTGGCCAAAAGTAGGTGAACCTTTGCGAATATCTAGTGCCACATCAAAAACCTCACCTAAAGGACAACTGACCAACTTCCCTTGGCCGTATTTTAATTGATAATGCAATCCCCTAAGTACACTGCGAGTTGATTTAGACTGATTTTCCTGTTTGAATTCCACATTTAATCCAACTTCACTAAAATGGTCTTGCCTAAAACTTTCAAAAAAATAACCGCGATTATCATTATAAACAGTAGGCTCAATAATAAATAACCCTTGAAAATCAGTTTTAGTGATTTTCATGCTTTTTTTCTGCCTACATTATCATAATGAAATCCTAGTGATTCTAAATCATCAATATTTAAAATGTTTCTACAGTCTAAAATGTTCGGTGATTTAACTAAATCCTTCAATCTAGGCAGATCTAATCCCCTGAATTCATTCCATTCAGTCATAATGACAACTCCATCTGCATCACAGACAGCATCTTCCCAGGAATTATATATATCAAGGTCATTAAAGATCTTTTTCATATTTTCATTTGCAACGGGGTCGTATGCCTTAATAATTGCACCTCTGTCTTTCAAAGCAGCAATCATATTAATGGCTGGAGATTCGCGTACATCGTCAGTTTGAGCTTTGAATGATAATCCTAGAATTGCAATGGTTTTACCATGTACATCATCATTAAAAAGATTAATTAGTTTATTTACCATCCTTACTTTTTGCGATTGATTTGCTTCAATCGCGCTTTCAACCACTTTAACATCCGTACCTAATGCTTCAGCCATGGCTATGAGTGCTTTGGTATCTTTAGGAAAACAGGATCCGCCAAATCCTGGACCTGGATGCAAAAATTTAGGGCTGATTCTACCGTCTATCCCCATTGCTTTAGAGACAACATGTACATCAGCTCCTATTGCATCACAAATATTTGCTATTTCATTAATATAACTAATTTTTACAGATAAAAAGGCATTACTGGCATATTTAATTAGTTCTGCAGTTTCTATTGAAGTTTCAATAATGGGTGTTTCATTAATATAAAGTGGACGATATACATCTTTCATAAAATCAAAAGCTTTTTCATTGGACGCACCAATTATAACCCTATCCGGCCAAAGAAAATCCTTTACAGCTGAACCTTCTCTTAAAAACTCGGGGTTAGATACATAATCAAAATCATTTTTTGATTTATTAGTATCTTTAATTATTTTTAGAATTTCTGCACCTGTACCAATAGGGACAGTACTTTTTGTGCAAACAACTTTATAGCCATTTAAAGAATTACCAATCGCCCGGGCGACCTCATACACTGCAGTTAAATCTGAAGTACCGTTTGCACCTTCAGGCGTACCTACTGCAATAAAGATAATATCTGAATTTTCTATCGATCCTGCTATATCGTTTGAAAAAGAGAGTCGACCATGTTTTACATTTCTATCCACTAAATCATACAGCCCGGGTTCATAAATCGGAATTTGACCATTTATAAGTTGTTTTATTTTATCCTCATCAATATCAGCACAAACAACATTATGACCGAAATCCGATATACCAGCACCGCTGACAAGACCAACATATCCAGTTCCAATTATTGTTATTATTTTCATATTAACTAATTTAATTGTAGTAAAACTACGTATTTATCCTCGTAAACGAAATAAATATTATCAGGTTAAACCTATTAGTCTCCTTATATACCATTCAATAGATAAAATTAATATTAATATTATTATAGCTGTAATATTTTCAGTTAATCTTGCGCTCTTTATTAACATTTCCTGTTTATGATTCGTATATATATTATTAAGCAACTCTGCCCGGGACTCCCAAGGTATATACTTTCCATTTGTCAAAGATGAAATTGACTGCAAAATAGTTTTATTCAAAGAAACTTGATTTAATTCTATCTGGCTTTCATCAATAATAAATGAACCGCTTTGTATTGATTGATTATTTTTATCCTGCAATATGATTTCATAATTATATAATCCAGGTTTTCCTGCCAAAAATTTTGTCTCCCACTGTTCATTCATTGGATTAAATAATAATTCATATGTAGCAAGTGAGTTATTTTTGCTCTTCAATGAAATATAACCTGTAATGGATGATAAATCTTTTCCAATTTGACCATATGGAGAACCTACAATATGAATTTCCTCACCTTGTTGATAAATGTCCTTATTGATTCTAAAATACAATTCATTTTCACCACTGGTGCGTAGTAACCATGAAAATAGGTTATGTAATAATGAAATACTGATATTGTGATGGTCTGATTCTGTCATTTTATAGTAGAGCGTTGAAAAATCTGAAGATGTCCACACACCTGATCTCAATCCATCAACTTCACCTGATACTAATAACGGTATTGTTGAATTTTCATAATATGCAAGTCCACTTATATTATCCTCAGGATCAATCATAATTTTGGGATAAAGAGGGGGAAACAAATCCGCTTCTACATTTGCAGTGATCATTTCAGAGCTTATTTGATGAAAAATACCACTTTCACTTGACCAAATCCATTGCTTGTGTTTGCTATCATCAAACGTATCCTGTGAGGACTGAACGTGAAAGAATGGATAAAGTGACTCTATTGATTTTTTATTAGTATTTGGCCCTGCAAACATGAATAATGATGATGATTGGGAAACTATTTTTTTTGCTAAAATTTGTTTCCATCTTTTTGAAATGGGTGACAAGGGAAAGTTTTCAAATACAATTAATTCGTGTGAGTTAGACCAGAATTCATTTATGGAGGGTATAAATTTTTCACCTTGTTGAACAAAATGATCCAATTCTACTCTTGGAATTTCTTTAATAATTTTCTTCAATGGGCCTGTATTAAAATTTGGTGAGCCTGTAATTAAAGCTACTTTGTACCGATCCTTGAGGACTGTCACTAGAAAACGCTGGCTATTATTATTAATGTTTATTTCATCCGCCAAGACAGATGTTTTTATAAAATAGTCATTCTCACCCAACAATTGAGGTGTTACTTTAAATCTTGCATTAGTTAAGGATCCATCGCCATGCAATTGAACATTTTTTGATCCAATCAGCTTTTTCCCTCTGTATAACAATATATTGACCCGATCGTTGATTCTTCCATGCGAAGCTAAAGTGACGTTGACATCCATTTCTTCACCTTTAATAACAACTGTCGGCGCTTCTATTAATTGAATGGCTACATCTACTAAAGGGATAGTATCACCGACACCAACAGTAAAAATTGGAATAGATAAGTGTTTTAATTTGCTCTGTTTTTGTTCACCTTTAGTGATTTGGCCATCTGTAATGATGATTGCTCCATTGAGTGCTGATTCAGTTTCATCAATATGATCAATCACTTTTCCTAAATCAGTCGCTTCCCCTGAAAGCACTACAGTTGTTTCATCTGGTTTGTATATCTTATGATCAAAATAATAATTCTGTGTTTCTGAATCTTTAATTTCAGCTTCTGAAAAAAATGAATTAACACTTTCTATATATGAATCTGATGAAAGTGATTGATGATAACCCATACTCACTGAACGGTCAGCATAAATATTCCATCTTAAAGGAAATTCATAATGGTCTATCCAAGACAATTTCGGTTGCAATAACAGGAATAACAGTATAGCAAAAACACAAATTCGTATTGAAATCAAAATCAGGAGTTTATGTTCTTCCCTTATAGCCGAAATAATCCAGAACAAGGTTAATATTGCCGCTATGAGTAATGACCAAAAAAAGCCATCCGCTTGTTGTAAAAACTGTATTGTCATGTATTAAGCCAGTTGCAAATTGGGATCAATATCGAAATCCATGGCAGAAGAAACGCCTTTATGTAAATAAAGTTCACCTAGATATGCTACCATAGCTGCGTTATCTGTACATAAGGATAAATCAGGATATAATACCCGAGTAGAGGATAAATGATTTTCGACAGTCTTCCTTAATATTTTGTTAGCTGCAACACCCCCTGCAATTACACAAGTTTCAACATTTGATTTGTGAACCGCTAGAACAAGTTTACCAACTAATACATCAATAATAGCTTGCTGGTAACTGGCTGCGATATCTTCTATAGTGCAATTATTTTTCTTTTTATTTGAATCCATATAATAAAGCAACGCAGTTTTTAAGCCACTAAAACTGAATTCTAAATTATCATCTTTAATGAAGGCACGTGGAAAGTCAACAGCGTCTGGATTTCCTGACTCGCCTAATTTTTCAATTTCTGGTCCCCCCGGATAACCTAATCCCAGAATCCGTGCTCCTTTATCAAATGCTTCGCCGGCAGCGTCATCCCTACTCGTACCCAAAAGAGTATAATTGGACATTTCTTCTATCAGCCAAAGTTGGGTATGACCACCGGAAACAAGCAAACATACAAATGGAAATTCTAAGGCTGGGTCCGCCAGAAAATTAGCAAAAATGTGTGCCTCCAGATGATTGATGCCAATAATGGGTATTTGCAGACCTTGTGTTAATCCCTTCGCAAAACAAACTCCTGCCAACAGTGTTCCTGCCAGTCCTGGTCCTCTTGTAACAGCAATACCATCTAAATCTTTTTTTTGCGTTTCAGCTACAGTTAAAGCTTCATCCACAATTGTATTTAACAATAGCTCGTGTTCACGGGATGCTAATTCAGGAACAACACCGCCGAATTTAGTGTGGATAATTTGGGAGCTTACTATCGATGAAAGAATTTTACTATTTGAACAGATAGCAGCTGCCGTTTCGTCACATGACGATTCGACACCGAGTACAATCAATTTATTTCCTTAGTAACAACCAGTTCTAGGTTACGCGGTGACAAATCCTGCCACTGGAGAATATCTTCTGGAACACTCACTGACGGCTCGTAGTAGTTTTTACCAGAAACCCATTGTTTAGCAAAATCAATCGTTACTTGAATATCTTCAGGATTGACATCTGCTATACGGTCAACACCACCTACTACAGTCAACGCCACTGTTGTTGGATTTACAAATAAACGCAAATTGGGTAATACATTAATTAATTTAACCGGAATTTCACTGATGATCCGTTCACTCACGGCTTCGACATTCTGTAAAATAAAGATTGCAGTTTGTGAATATTCAATCAGGGAGTGAGATTTTTTATCCACATTCAAGTTTACATTTAAATCAAAATCCTGAAGTATAAATGTATCTTTTATCGTCGATATAGATTGCATTTCCTGGATGACTTCTCTAGGCCCCGCAGCATTGATGGAATCAGGGTGGATATTCAATTCTCCCACTAGAGTATAACCCGGCGCAGGTTTAATGAAAACTGGAGCATTAACAGGCAATTTTTTTACCATGTATTCATCCAAACTGATATGTATAGAGTCCGGATATACAACTTCAATGTATTCAAGTTCGAATGAAGGTGGAATAACTACTTTTTGAGGATAACGTTCGTAGTATTCATTAAGGTAGAAATCATATTCCTCAGAAATTCGCTCAAGATCTATAACAAGCTTAAAATTGGAAATAAAATTCTTAAGCAATAGTGTTTTAAAAAGAACACGCCCAGGACCTTTTAATCTAACCTGGGCGAATTCGGGAACTTCCTTCTTGTGAGCTTTCTGGGCACTCAAATTACGTGCTTCAATAGGCATATCCATGACCATGGAATATTCATTTTCACTAACTACAAATACCCATAGCAGCAATGCCAATCCAACTGCCCCCAACCTCATACCCAACGATTGCCAGTTGAGATAATTTTGCAGTTGGTTCTTGCTCATTAGATCATTTTAGTTTTGCGGATATATCCTTATTCTTCAGCGTCAGTTGATTCTTCAGCAATTTCCTGCTGAAGTTCTTCTGGCATTTCTATCTTTTCTGAAGCCGGTGAATCTTGTTCATCCAGGAATTCTTTTACAGAATCCTTGGTTGCTTTTACACCTCCCTCAGAATACACTTCTGAAAAAAGTATGATTTTTTTATCATCCGGCTTTACTTCCATTACATTGCCTGAAACGGTATCACCTTGCTTGAGTTTTGCAGCAACTTCCTTGCGTTGCTTCTTAGGCTTTTTCCCAAATGGAATTATACCTTCAACATCCATATCCAATTGCAAAATGATGCCTTTGTCCAACACGCGAATGATACTTCCGCTTACTTCTTTACCAGTTTCATAATGCTTATTGATTTCTGGCCATGGATCTTCAGTCACTTGTTTAAAACCTAAAGCAATACGACGGTTATCCCTGGAAATTTCAAGCACTTTAACTTCAACTTCCTGTTCCTTTTCCAATATTTCCTTGGGATGTCTTATAACTTTAGTCCACGATAAATCAGATACATGTACAAGTCCATCTATACCCGTTTCTAATTCAACAAAAGCACCAAATTGGGTTAGGTTATTAACTACACCTTTATGGGTTGAACCGATAACATATTTTTCTTCAATTTCATTCCAAGGATCCGGCTGAAGTTGTTTAATTCCTAAACTAATTTTACGATCTCCTGTATCAATTGACAGCACCATTGCTTCAACTTCATCACCTAATTTATACAGTTCATTAGGATTACGAATATGACGCGTCCAGGACATTTCTGACACATGGATCAACCCTTCCACACCGGGTTCTAATTCAACAAATGCTCCATAATTTGTCATGCTGACGATTTTTCCCTTTACTGTGGAATGGACAGGATAATTGATTTCCACATCCTCCCAGGGATGGGGAGTCAATTGTTTTAGTCCAAGAGAAACACGCTGTTTTTCCTGATCAAAATCAATAATTTTTACAGTGAGGGAATCATCAATATCTACCACATCTGAAGGATGATTTACACGGCCCCAGGACAGGTCTGTAATATGTAGAAGCCCATCTACACCTCCAAGATCAATAAATACACCAAAATCGGTGATATTTTTTACGCGACCTTCCAATACAGTGCCTATTTCCATTTCACTCAATAAAGCATCGCGCTGTTCTTTTAGGCTTTCTTCAAGAATAACCTTGTGTGAAACAACAATATTTTTTCGAGCTTCGTTCAGTTTTACAATGCGGACTTCAATTTCACTATCCAGTAGTGTATCAAAATCCTTAATAGGCCGTACATCAATCTGCGAGCCGGGTAAGAATCCTTGAATCCCTTCCAAATCCACAACCATTCCGCCTTTAATGCGCCTAATTATTTTACAGGTAAACGTAGTTTGATTATCAAATATTTCTTTTAAATCCTGCCAGCGGCGCATGAAATCAGCTTTTTCCTTGGAAAGAACCATATTGCCGCGACGATCTTCAAGCCTTTCAAGATATATATCAATTTGATCACCGATCCTAGGCAGTGTATCATCCGTGAATTCTTCCCTGTCAATTATTCCTTCAGATTTAAAACCGATATCAATGAGAATAACATGGTCATTCATGCCAATCACACGGCCCTTAATGACTTGGTTTTCAGATATTTCAGCTAATGAATTTTCATATTTACCCTTTAATTCTTCTGTAACATCCTCATTGATTTCAGCTTCATCCATTTCCTGTTTACTGACAGTGCGAATATCACTAAATAATTTGGGATCCAAATAATTAATATCACTTGTTCCATTAGTAGATGATTCTACTTCAATAGATTCAGTTGTTGTTCCATCTTCTTGTGTTTCGACCTCTGGTGTTTCTTCTACCGTTGTCTCTTTTACAGCGATATCAACACTGGCGTCCTTAACCGGGGTATCAGACGTCTGTTCTGGGGTCAGTTCTTCGTTTATCATAAGGTTATTATTTCCTGTTTGTTATTTATTTTATTTATGCGTTAACAATTTCAATTATCTTCGATACCTGTCCATCGATCGTTAAATCAGTTGTATCGATTTCTATGGCATCCTCAGCTTTTCTTAAAGGTGATAATTCTCGCGTAGAGTCATAAGCATCACGGCGCTGAATATCTTCTACCAAATCCTCAATTGATTTTTTTTCACCCAAGGCCAGTAAATCCCTTTGTCTCCGTCGGGCGCGTTCTTTAACATCGCTAGTCAGAAAAAACTTGTATTTAGCTTCTGGAAAAACTACTGTTCCAATATCCCGGCCTTCCATCACACAATTTGTTTTGGAAGCGATCTCACGCTGCATCTTTACCATACTATCACGTACATTTTTTAATGCACTGACAGCACTCACATTCTCCGTTACTTCCATAGTCCGAATATTATCGGTAACGTCTGTATTATTCATCATTATCTGGAGTTGACCATCATTGTTCACCAAATCAATCTTCAGATCATCCAAAAGTGCATTGATGTGTTTTGAATCTGAAATGTCAGCCCCAGCATTGATCATGGCCAAAGTCACGCATCTGTACATTGCTCCAGTATCGAGATAAGTGAAACCCAATTGTTCAGCAACAATTTTTGCAGATATACTCTTGCCGGATGCAGCAGGTCCGTCGATAGCGATTATCATCAAATTACCTTCTCAAAAAGCCAGCAAATTTACTCTTTCTCCACACATAAAACCTATATTTATAGCCATACCCATAATTAATCAAATTTTACTTTTTGCGAAGCTGAAGCATTTCTTTTATTGTTAATTTGCGCCAAGATCCTTCAGGAACTCCCTGCAGATTAATTGGACCATAACTGATTCTATGCAATGAAAATATTTTTCGCTTTAATACAGCCATAATTCGTCTAATCTCTCGATTTTTTCCCTGACACAATTCCAGTCTTATTAATACTCTTTTTTTAACAACTTTTTGCTGGAGGACTTTTGCCTTACCCCTCTGTCTATTACCTATAAAAATTCCACAGCGCATTTTCATTATGTCTGATTTTTCAAGGAGACGGTCAATTTCTACTTCATAAACGCGGGGGATTTTATTTTTTGGCAGCATGAGTTCTTGAGCCAATGAACCATCGTTTGTTAACAATAACAATCCTGTTGAGTTGCGGTCGAGCCTGCCAACAGTAAAAAGTCTTGGTTTCCGAGGTACCAATTCCATCACTGTTTTACGTCCTTGGGGATCATGTGCAGTGGTGATAAATCCTTTCGGTTTGTTGAGAACCAGTACATAAGTATCTTTCTCAATCCTGACCCTGCGGCCATCAAAAAATACTTTATCATTTTCATTTACATTAAAGGCAGGATCCGTTTGTAAAATACCATTTACTGTTGTTGTTGCAGCGAGAATAAGCCTGTCTGCTTCTCGGCGAGATGCAACTCCCCCCTGGGCGAGATACTTATTTAAACGCACGAATGTTTGAAGTGTCGATCAGTCAATTGATCAATATTAAGCTGAAGGACTCTCTGTGGGTTGGTCTATTTCGGTAGTTGGTTTTGCCGGTTCCGGTATAAATACATCCAGCTGTTCTTTCCTGTCACCTTCAGTTAATTCGACAATTTCCTTCAATTTTGGCATATCCGAAATGCGGTTAAGTCCAAAATACTCTAGAAATATATCAGTAGTTGCATAGAGTAAAGGACGACCAGGACCTTCATCACGACCTTTAATCTTTACCAGATTTTTATCGAGGACTGTTTTGATAACCCCAGTGCAATCTACACCGCGAATTGCTTCAATGTCATAACGGTTAACCGGTTGTTTGTAAGCAACGATTGCAAGAGTTTCCAGCGCAGCCTGTGACAGTGACAATTTTCCAGATTTATTCAGTAATCTGCGCACCCATGTTTCATATTCAACCCGGGTAGTAATTTGATAACCGCCTGCTATTTCTTGTATAACTAACGGCCGGTCCTCTTTTAAAAATTTTTCCTGCAATTTTGGTATAAGCAAGTTCAATTGTGGTGCGTCATCTACAAAAATAAGATTTACCCTGAATTGAGTTAAGGGTTCTGGCGCAGCAAAAAGCAATGCTTCAATAATCTGTAATTGTTCTTTTTCTGTCATATTATGCTTCTGCGGAAATGAGTTGAATTTCTAGCTCACCAAACAATTCATTCTGCAAAACGGTAATCTGGTGAGAGCGAATCAATTCCAGCAAGGCCAGGAATGTCACCACGACTGCAATTTTAGAATCTAATTGGCCGAGCAAAGTAGAAAATCGCATACGTCCGTCGCCATCAAATGAACGCATCACCAATTCTTTTTGATCATCGAGGCGAACAGGTTCCCTCGCTAATTCATAAGATTGGATCACCGGCATATTATCCATGGCCGCCTTAAATGCACGGGCAATATCATACAAAGTTATATCTTTAAGAATGACATTAAACTCTTCCGGAGCGTCAACAACATTGAGTGTTTTACCTGCAGGAAATACCTGGTTGCGTTCTACCACATACATTTCCAGGGTTTCTGCTGTATCCTTAAAACGGGAGTATTCTAACAATTGATTGACTAATTCCTTGCGGGGATCGTTCATTGCTTCTTCTTCATCCATTACCGATTGTGGCAGCAGCATTTTTGATTTTATGCGCATGAGTGAGGCCGCCATAACGATGAATTCACCGGCAACATTGATATTTAATTTTTTCATTTCTTCCAGGGTTTCCATGAATTCTTCAGTAATGTTTGCAATCGGGATATCATAAATATCAATTTCATCGCGGCGGATGAAATAAAGCAATAAGTCCAGGGGACCCTCAAAATTATCTAAATGAACGCTGTAACTCATGCTTTGTAATTTAACCCCGTTACCTCTCGAACTGGAGTTAAAAATGATTCTGCAACTGCTGCTGCTTTTTCAGCACCGTACTTTAATATTTCATAAACTTCATCGCAGTGTTGTACATAATAACTCTGTTTTTCTCTAAAGGGTTTAAAATAGTCCATAATCGTAGAAAATAATTCTGCTTTTATTGCACCATATCCCGTACCGGGAGTATTGAATTTATCAGCGAGATCAACGCGACCATTTTCATCAAGGAATAAAGAAAAAATATTGAAAAGTGCACAATCGGTATTTTTTATTTCATTAACACCGGAAGAATCTGTAACTATGGACATGACCTTTTTCTTAATCTCATTTTCCGAACCGAAGATTGGAATTGTATTTTTGTAAGATTTACTCATTTTCTGGCCATCAAGCCCGGGAACCAATTGGGTATCTTTATCAATATCCGGTTCGGGAACAACCAGGACTTCGCCAAATGTCTGGTTAAAGCTTATGGCAATGTCCCGTGTCATTTCCAAATGCTGTTTTTGATCCTTGCCCACAGGAACAATTTCACCACCGAATAACAGGATATCCGCTGCCATGAGAATTGGATATGAAAATAAGCCCATATTTGCTTTTAAACCTTTTGCCAGCTTATCCTTATAGGACGTACCCCTTTCCATGAGTCCCACGCTGGTGACAACAGATAAAATCCATGTCAATTCAGCTACTTGAGGAACATCGCTTTGAATCCAAAAAGTGGATTTTTCAGGATCCATGCCAAGTGAAAGAAAATCCGTTGCGGCTCTTATGGTATTTTCTTTTAACAAGGCGCCATCCTGCATGGAAGTCATGGCGTGGTAATTCACAATGAAACAGAATAAATCATTTTCTTCCTGATAATGAATCATCCTGGACATCATGCCGAAATAATTACCAAGATGGAGCTGGCCGGAAGGCTGTATACCGCTTAATACGCGTTTCAAAATGATTCCATAAATAAATACGGCCGCCATGCTGTCTGGTCATGGTTTATGAATTGCTGGAAGTAGTGGATCCTGTTGGGTTTCCTGGGCAGCCGCTTGAGGGGCATTTTTGCCTCATCCAGCGTAAGATTACCCTTTTGCTTATTGCATTGTTGACAGGCAGTCACGAGGTTATCCCAATTATCGGATCCGCCCCGTTCCTTGGGGATAATATGATCGATGGTCATCGAGGAGAATTTGGAACCGCAATATTGGCACGTATGCTTATCCCTGATCATAATATTCTTGCGGCTCATTACCACATTCATGCTATTATAATGTACAAAGTCCTTGAGTTTAACAATACTCGGCAAAGACAGTGTTATTGACGGGGAATGGACTTGCTGTTTATAGGTTTCCAATATGTCCACTTTCTCCAGATATTTTAAACATATTGCCCGCCGGGCAGTACAAATCATCAATGGCGCATAATTGGTATTCAAAACCAGAACTACTTTGTTTAATAATGAACCGTTTCGATTGGGATGAATCATCAGTGTTTTACTACCCCGGCAATAGAAACTGCTTTTACAAAATAATCTTTTAATTTTTGACTAAAAGCTGCTGAAGAGGAATTTAGACTCTCATTTCTTACCCAGCCCCTGGCATTTATAAAATTGTCACCGCCTAAACTAATGGCTACATGGCTGATATCATTTTGTTCTGCAAAAAACAAAAGATCCCCTGGTTTTGCGGAAGATATATCTATTGCATCATTAAAATGTTCTCCTTGCATATATGAATCACGAGGCAAGGCAATAGCATGTGCCTTAAAAACAGTTTGTACAAAACCAGAGCAATCAAACCCTTGAGTAGATTTACCTCCCCACAAATAGGGTATGCCTAAAAATGATTGCGCGAGTCGGATTATTGAATGACGGCTAGGAGATAAAGTTTGATCATTGAGTTCAGCTGCGCAAGCACCTTCCAGTCCATCCGGTAAAATAACAGTATACGCATTGTCATTGAGTTCTGCGTTAACCTTGCCTCCAAAATGGATGGTGCGGATATTTTGCCCTTCAGTATTGACAATGTCACCTGCATGTCCAAAAAATGAATGGGTTGTAGTATATACATCATCCTGGATGACACCGTAAAAACCATTGGCCCATGATTCATATCCATCCCACTGCTTTATCTTATACCAATTATTTGATTGATCGATAACAGGGCATGATTCCCCCAGGAATCCCTGGGTAACCAATTCGGATTGAAATGCAGGTTCTTTGTATAGATTCATGACAGCAACATTTATGACAAAATTTGGCATATGTATTTATTCACTTCAAATTCAACGGCAAATTTATTCAACCCTCCGTCTGAAACACAACACATCTTCGAAGAGAATTCAATCTTTGATTTCGTTATGTTTTTAAATTAATATCATGCACTTGTTTACATCGTTATGTCTCAGGGAAGCCTGTTAAATCCGGGCACAGTTCCCGCTACTGTAAATGTACCATGCATGAGTCAGGAACCTGGAATTTCGATGTATCCACTGATCTTCGGGACAAAGGTCATGATACGAAATGATATAAATATATTACACTTCGTGATTATGACCCCGTTTATTGACGGGGTATTCTGTGTATAGATTCGCCCTTTGCTATACATTATTTGCATATACATTAATTGCCGCAACACTTGATGGTTTAGTCCAAAATGCCCAACAGTTTCCCGTTTCTTTTGCTGTAATAGAGAATACGTCATCGGGCCATTGGTCTATTGCAGATGAAAATGGGCGCTTTTCAATTCAAGGCGATTCAGGTGACAGTCTTTTAATAAAGCGCTATGGATATCATGAAACGAGCCTGGTTGTAACTGATAATAATGCACTTGCAATCACCCTCCTGAAAGATCCTATTCCCTTAGGCCGAGTTGAATCAACTGCATTGCAATTATCACATATACCCTATTCAAAAACATATCAGGCTGCTCCTTTCCAAAATGGCAGTATAGCATCCTTATTTAACCAATTGTCCAATGCCCAGCTACGTACCTATGGTGGTATGGCGGGAAACACAACCATCAGCCTTGACGGCGGTCCGGGCTCCCACACAAAAGTTGTGTACGAAGGAATTGATATCACCAGCCCCCAAAATGGAGAAGCAGACATTTCTCAATTACCACCGGAAGCAATTTCCTCAATTGCTATTGCTGCACAACCCGGTGTCTTTTATGGTTCCGGAACGACGGATGGAATTATCTATCTAAAAAATAATAGTGAACAGACTTCGCTTACTATTAACAGTGGTAATTGGGGCAGAAAATCATGGACAGCACACAGTTTTAATTCCTTTGGCAATTATAAAACGCATTTCACAATCGGGCAGAGGTCAGCTGAAGACAACTATACTGTAACCTGGCGAGATAAAAGCTTTGAGCGCCAGAATAACAGTTTTAATCAGAATTATGCAGTATCATCATATTCAGGATCAATAAATCAACGGTGGAAAACAAAAGGTGTTTTTTTATACTCGGGTCAAGATCGAGGTGTAGCCGGGTTGATATATTTTCCCAGCCTTGAGGCAAGGCGTGAAGACGAACTAATGCTTATTGGGCTTAATGTGACTTATCTATTCTCACGGGGATTTATTACAAGTGCTGTGCAGAGGCGGCAGAGTGATGAATCATACAGTGACCCTGATTATAATATTGACAGCCGCCATAAGCTTGAAAAAAATATAATATTGGTCAAAGCCAAAACAAGTATAACTCCTGCAATCGCACTTGTTTTTCAAGGGAATTCTGAAGTAGAAAAAATAAACAGCTCCGATACAGATGCACATTCCAGGGAGAACTTTTCCACTCTTTTATCTTCAAAAATAAATGTTCAACACAACTTCACTGTACAACCGACGGTAAGAATAGATAAAATTGGCACGGACCATCGGGCCTTAACGTACAATCTTGATCTTACCTGGCAGCAATCAGACCATTTAAAGCATATTATTTCGGCGGGCAATTCATTCCGGGCGCCGGCATTCAATGACATGTATTGGAATCCCGGCGGAAACGCTGATCTGAAACCGGAAAAAGCATCAAAATTGATGGCTATTACTTCATGGCAAAAGGATGAGAATAATGTTGATATAACCTGCAGGTATATTGAAAGTAAAGATTTAATTCAATGGATACCAGGAACCGATAATTGGTACCCGGAAAATATTGCTGAAACAGTTCGAAAAAGTTTAAGCACATCGGGGTCAACGTCCATTTCTTTTTTTACTATATCCGGTTTTATTACACGGCTTTGGACCCGGGATTTGCAACAGGATAAAGCATTACGCTACGTACCGGAATTGAGTGGCAATTTGTATATAAGCACGCAATTAAACAAATTGGATTTGGGTATTTCAGGGCGATACAATAGTGCAAGGATCGCTATGTATGATTATCCGGAAGATTTAATTTTACCACCGCATTTTATTCCATCCATTTTCTTAAAAAGACATTTTAAGATTTTTAAACGCCAATTATCATTAGGCCTTTCTGCGGATAATATTCTTGATACACAATTTGAAACAATCAATGGCTACCCGGAGCCGGGCAGATCGATCAACTTCACTTTAATCATACAATAATCAAATTGTAAACCTTCAGAAGGTTTGAGTCATTTTAGTCTTTAAACGTCCAGTAAATACCGAAGGATAAGAGCTGGCCCATGGGCGGAAATGAGGGATGATGCTGTATCAGAAAATTAGCTCCCTCTTTGTCAGGGAATATTTGTAGTACAAGGGGTTCCAATTCATGCAAAATATTGCGGATTGACCAGGTGATGGTCATGGAAGAAATGGTTATCGCAGCTTCTGCATTCAGCAGCCATATATCAGCCTGGTTTAAACTCGTCATGATAAATTCATATGGATAACCGTCAATCGGATGAACAGACATTACCGTTTCTCTATTTAAAAGGCCATCACCCGATAAATTCATTTTTAAGGCAAAACGGTTGAATACATTTTCGTTATCATACTGTAATTCAAACCTGGTAATAGTACCGATACCATCAAAAATCAGTGAGCCACCATCCCTGCTGAAATAACTTCCTGAAAGGGAAAAATGGTCAAATAATTGTGTTTTAGCCAAAATCCCAGTCTGCAATGTCAAATATTTTCTATCATCATAGAGCATTGATGAATAGTCTGCGGTCAACGCAATAAATGAAGATTTGAAATCACTTTTTAATTTTACGTGAGCCAGAGAATTATGAACAATGTCATCGCCGAGAACAGCAAAGTCAAAATGATGGGGCTTTGAATATTTTTCAAAAGCTGTTTGCATGGCCACCCTCCCCCATGATTTCGAAAAATCGACAGCTACAAAATCTGCAACCTGATTACTGATCATCGTTAAACCTAAGGTTGTTCTAATACCAAGTAGTTCAATATCTCCGTACAAAGTGTGCCAGCTTATGTTTCTTAATGTTGAATCATTCTTGCTAGTGGATTGCGTATTCATATCCAAACCAAGAAGAGGATTCAAATTTCCTATGGTTAACCCGCTTATTTGGTTATGCCAGCGCATGCGGTTTAAGTATTGGTTTTTTGAATTTGAATACCAAGAAACATCCACTTGGCGCCACTGTTGGAACATGGCAAGGTGAGATGTCCATTGCAATGTCTCTTCAGGAGATCTGGTAATAAAGCCGGCTGACAATATTTCATCTTCATGCAAGCCGTTAACAACACCTGAATCCGGCAATCCGGATTCCGTAACCAAACGAGCAGCGGCAGCCTCAACGAGCCACCCTTTATTTTCAGATCTATAATCCACCCTATAGGACTGCTGCATGGGTGAGGCTGACCCCCCGGGATGAAAGAATTGACCCTCCCTGCCGGCATAACTCCGTTTAAACCCGTGTAAGCCAATGTATCTTCCAGGTGTTTCTACGTCAATAATAATTGCCAGTTTATCATAATTATAATCACCCTTTTCGTAATCCAGGGTAGTCAATATCCTATTGGTATCCAAAAATGTGTAATTAGAAGTTGGTATCAGGTGAGCACTCCCTAACTGAAAATGCTTATATACACTTTTTCCGTAACGCTGTGGATAATGAGTGTAAGTGCCGTCAAATAATAAAGGTCCGGATGTCCAATTTGAATTCCAAAACAACCGCCCGTTTATGGACGATATACCATACTGCCCGCTCCAGTCGTAAGGCAGATTCACTGTTTGTCCAAGGAGGAACGAAAAACATAGAATGAAATATAAATTTCTCATTTGGCAAGGAATTTTGTTATTCTTGGTACACCTATGGCAAAAATAACGCCATTGGCAACCTGGTGCAAAAGTGTAAAGCCAATCCCGGAAATGTAGAGGCCAATGGTCCTTGAAAGGTCAAACCCGGCACTTAAAGGATAGCTTAACGTGGTGAGTGAATCGAAAATAAACGTCAGCGCAAAACCAGTAAATCCAATTGCGATAACTTTTTGTTTTGAATATTCCCTGATCATAAATACCCCATGGAACAACCCCCCGGCAAACCCAATTCCGGCCATACCGATTACCTGGGCAAAAAATAAGGGTGGAAAGCTCAACCCAGAACCCAGGGGATTTAACCCGGAAAAGATCATTTCGGCTGTGCCGCCAACGATCAATCCCCAAACTGGCCCTAAATAAAGCCCTGCTGTAAAAATGATGACTGTAATGAGTTCAACGTTGGGGATCATGAGCAGCGAGAATCCTGCTCCAATGGCCAGGGCGGCAAATATCGACGCCCGTACCAATTTATTCAGATTCATCCATTCCCTTGTATAGGGCCGTGCGGAAAATATTCTTCCTGTCAGTCCATTTGCCATCCTGCTGATCTTCTTCCAATGCCAGTTTCATCAGGTTCATTTTGGCATCCAGGTTATCGATCAAATGGACTAGCAATGCTTCTTGAAAACTTGGCTGTTTGGGGCTTTGCCATTCATAGCGCCCCTGGTGGGATAAAATAATATGCTCCAGTTTCTGTTGGAGTTCTTCCGGAAAACCCTTGATTCCTGCAATAGTTTCCCGCACCATATCCCTGCCGATAACGATATGGCCGATGAAATTGCCGTCATCGGAGTATTCAGCTTCAAGGTCCGGGGATATTTCAATGAGTTTACCGATGTCATGGAGAAAGACTCCGGCAATAACCAGGTCCTTATCTAGTTTATAAAATGTCGCCAGTTTTTCAGCTATTTTAGCCATGGATAAAACATGCTCCAGGAAGCCCGAGCGATAATTGTGATGCATCATTACAGATGCCGGGTGAATCAAAAGTTGATCTTTATTTTCATGGTATATGGTTGAAACCACTTTTTTCAGGTAGGGGTTCTTCATCTTTTCAATAACCTGCACCACTTCCCTCCACATCTTTTTGGGATCATAAGGTGACGCAGGGACAATCAATGCAGGGTCATAGCCATAGCGTCCATAATGCTGAACAGATGCAGTGTTAATCTTCTTGATGACCAATTGCGGGCGGTCCTGGAATGTTTCCACGTTACCCTTCACCGCTACAGGATCACCAGCAGAAAATTTGTCATTCAATTCATCCACCTTGTCCCAGACCTTGGCATGAACCGTGCCGGAATTGTCTCTCAATACCACATCAAGGTATAAATCGCCGGCACGGGTGTGGCGCAGGTGTTTTTCTACACAAAGGTAAAATCCCTGTATGGTTGCGCCTTCTTTGAATGACGATATTTGGGTAATGGACTTCATAGATTAAATCATCCTAAACATGTGTGAAAATAAGTAAACTTCCATATATGAAAGTTACACTGGATACTGTCTCTTATTCCAACGCCCATGAAAGAAAAATGCTGAAGGCCTGTCTGCGCAACTGGTTCAGCAACCCCCGGGACTTGCAGTTTACCGATCCGCGGATGCCCTACCCTTTTGATTTTCGTAAGTGGTGCGCGTTATCTTATCAAGAAGAAAATATTAAAACATTTGTCATTAATGAAGAAGGCTGGGTGGTGGCTTATTTGAGTGTAAAAATCATTCCAGAAAATAAACAGGCTCATTTCTTCCACTTATTCGTGGATAAAAATCATCGCCGCTGGGGATTGGCAAAAAAGCTTCTGGACCACGCAATCAATTATGCAGAAGATTTTAACGTGAATTTTATAACCCTCAATGTTGTTCCTAAAAATGAAAGGGCAATCGCTGTGTATAAAACAGCAGGCTTTATTGAAGATGGTGTTACTGCCCGGGGCAGTATAAAAATGAAAAAAGGGCTTGGTTGAATGAATGCATGAACGATTGGATGAACAATCAGCCAATCATTCAATCACATTTCTGATTCTTTCTGTTTTTTAATCACTTCAGGAACGTCGCAATTGTCACACTTGGGGTCGATATCACCCTGCTGCCAATTCTTCCTGAAGCGTTGAATCGTATAAACCATAGCGGACAATAGTATAATCAGTGCTATGATCGTTTGCAAATCCATATCAGCCAAAACCTAAGGCTAATCCGCCCTGGTACACAATGAAAGAAGCTCCATAAGCAAGCCCGTTCATATAAACTATCATAAATAACGGCCACTTCCAGGAATTAGTCTCATTGCGGACAATGGCAAACGTAGCCATACACTGGGCCGCAAACACAAAGAAAACCATCAATGAAAGCGCTACCAGGGGCGTATATAAAGGCAATCCCGTTTTGGGGTTAAGGTCAGACTTCATGGCATCCTTCAGTTGCACAACATCATCCACATCGGATTGTACATTGTAAATCGTTGCCATGGTGCTGACCAACACTTCCCTGGCGGCAAAGGATGTAATTAAACCAATACCCAATTTCCAGTCAAATCCCAAGGGCTCAATAAGCGGTTCAATGGTATGTCCAATTTTCCCGGCGTAACTGGTACGGATTGGATTTTCATTTACTACCACTTCTTCTACTTTGGGAAATGATGCCAAAAACCATAAAACGATGGAAATAGCCAGAATAATTTTGCCGGCATTGACAACAAATAATTTTCCGCGGTTAAACACCTGGTGTAAAACTGACCGCCACAGTGGTGTCCTGTAAGGCGGCAGTTCCATGACAAACGAAGACTTACTCTCCACTTTGATAAATATGCTGAATATTTTTGCCAGGATAAATGCTGTTGCCGTACCCAGAAAATACATGGCAACCAACGTCAAGCCTTGTAGATTCAGAAAACCAAAAACCTGAACAGCAGGAATGAAGGCGACGATCATTAATGCGTATACTGGCAAACGGGCACTGCAGCTCATAAGGGGCAGAATCAAAATGGTGATTAATCTTTCTTTCCAGCTGTCGAGGGTGCGTGTAGACATGATGCCGGGAATCGCACAGGCATAACCGCTCATCAAGGGCAGAACTGAACGACCGTGGAGTCCTATCCTGGTCATAAAGCGGTCCATCATAAACGCCACCCGGGCCATATAACCCGTATCCTCCAGGATGGTCATAAAAAACATGAGGATCAAAATTTGCGGGAGGAAAATGAGGATTGCGCCCACACCGGCAATAACACCTTCTACAAGCAGGTCCCTGAGCATACCGGCAGACAGCAATTGCAACACCTGGTTCCCAATCCAGCCGACACCGCGGTCAATCCAATCCATAGGCACCGTAGCCCAGGTAAAAATGGATTGAAAAATAAAATAGAGTAATAGTACAAAAATGGCAGGGCCGGCCCATTTATGGGTTAAAATTTTATCCACTTTTTCACTGTAGCTCATTTCCGTAAGCTTGGCGTCAATATGGACCCTGTCTGTTGTAAGTACACTGTCCAGCCATTCATACCTTAAGGTTGCTTCCATGATCCTGTGTTTAATGCCTACATCTTCCAACGCCTCTACCGCCGCCTGGCGATTTTCCCGCAGTGTACGCATAAAAGATTCATCCTTTGCCATTCCATTAGCAGACAAATCATTATAAATCTCTAATGTGGATTTCCGGGTGACCAACCGCAAAGCCTGGGCATTGGCCAATCGCTCATTGTAGTTTAAATGCTCTACAAACATTTCTTTCAAAGGATACAAAGCTTTGGCAATATCATCATTAAGAAAAATGGGGAATGAATTTTCCGCTGTTTCCCCAGCTATCGATTTTTGCAAAGCATCCAGTAATTCTTTTTGACCCCATTTTTCCGTGGCTGACATGGGTACAATCGCGGCAATACCCAAATCGGTGGCCAGTGTTTCAAGATTAATACTGAATTCATCTTTTACCATATCCATCATGTTCAACGCCACTACAACGGGAATACCCAGGTCTGCCAATTGTGTTGTGAGGTATAAATTGCGGCTCAAGTTGGTCGCGTCCACCACGGAGATGATGGTGTTGGGCGGTTCATGACCGTGTATCCAATGCAATACTTGTTCAGTAACAATTCGTTCATCCATGGATTCGGGAGTGAGGCTGTAGGTTCCAGGTAAGTCCAGGAGGTTGAATTGGTTACCATCATTAAAATGTGCCGTTCCGATTTTCTTTTCCACGGTAACACCGGGGTAATTGGATACTTTTTGGTTTAGCCCGGTCAACAGGTTAAAAATGGCCGTTTTGCCGCTGTTAGGATTGCCCACCAGAGCGACCCATGATTTTTGGGTATTTATTTTCATTGCTGAATCAGGATATTACACGCATCGTCCTGCCGGAGAGATACATGATAACCCCGAACTTTCAATTCGATAGGACCATTCATGGGTGCTGTTTTGATGCGGCGAATTTTTATACCGGGCAGTATTCCCATTTCTACGAGACGGGATTGGAGTTCCATTTCGCCGGTAAATGCCTGCACTGTAGCACATTCACCATCTTTTAAATCAAATAGGGTCACTGGCAATTTTTGCAAAGCCCGAATAATTGATGTATATGGCGTACTAGTTTAAAGCCATACTCTTGCGTTACCTTATCCTGCAAATCTTCAATTTGATCTACCATGAATTCTTCTATACGGCCGCATTGAATACAAATGATATGGTCATGGTGATAGGTATCTATTTTGTGTTCAAATTTGCTGGGGCCTGTACCTACATCCAGTTTGCGGACCATATTATTTTTTACAAGTACATCAATCGTACGGTAGACAGTTGCCCTGGAAACTGAAACACCTTTTTTACGAATGGCCATATATATTTCATCAGCATCGCGGTGGTCATCACTGGAAATGATCTCCCGCCACACAGCTTCTCTTTGAGTGGTGAAACGTAACCCCTCATGATGGAGAATTTTCTTTAACCTATTAAGACCTTTAGACATAATTATTCCTTATTGAGATTGAGTCTCAAAGAAATTAAAAACAAATTTATAATCTTGAAAGAAAATTATAATTGGGAATTATATTGGGAAGCTTAGTAGACTTTTTTCAGCTTGGCGAACTTGACGATCAGTTTCTTCTTCAAACCGTCTTTAAAGACCACACCTACACGCTGGTTTTCCCCGGAACCGCTTAAGGCCATGATTTTTCCGATACCAAAAATGGCATGTTCGACCATATCACCAACACGAAAATCATCAAAAACAGTCACCGTACGCTTAACCTCCATTTTGGCATGTCCACGGTCAGACCCGATTACCTTGCGTGTCATGGCCGATGAAAAATTGATATTCTCCAGATGGTCTTCTGGAATTTCGCGCACAAAACGGGATACCAGTCCATAATACTGTTCAACACCCGCGCGGCGGCGATTACTGGCATAAAGGAGAAAAACATTCTGCTTAGCCCGTGTTAAACCAACATAAAAAAGACGCCGTTCTTCCTCCAGTTCCTGTTTATCCTGGAGGGAATTGTACAGTGGAAATAAACCATCTTCCAGGCCAGTGAGAAACACAACGGGAAATTCCAGTCCCTTTGCTGAATGAACGGTCATCAGCGTTACCCTGTTTTCCTGGTCGTTCCAGTGATCGATACCAGTGAGTAATGATACCTCTTCAAGGAAATCGGTCAGCATCGCTTCAGGGTTCCGGGCCATGAATTCATCAACACTATTTAATATTTCATTAATATTGTTCATGCGTTCCATGTCTTCCAGTGTGTCCTGTTTCTTATAATGCTTCAGGATTCCTATTTCATCTACCAGAGTTCGCACCAGTTCGCCAGCATTCAGCTTATCCAGCAAATCATGGTATTTGCTGATGATTTCATGAAAAGTATGCAATTCATCCGCCTGCTTGCCGCGTATATTCATTTTGGAAGGGTCAGCCAAAACATCGAATAGTTCTTTTTTGGATTTTTTAGCTTCCTGGACACATTTATCCACTGTTTTCAGGCCAATGCCTCGGGGTGGAAAATTGACTACACGGCGCAAAGCAATAGTATCCCGTTTATTGACAATCAATTGCAAGTAAGCCAGCAGATCCTTGACTTCCTTGCGCTCGTAAAAACGGATACCGCCAATAATTTTATAGGGAATACCATTCCGGCGCAGGCTGTCTTCCAGTGCTCTTGACTGGACATTGGTACGGTACAGCACTGCAAAATCGCTGAACGTGCGCTTATTCATTTTGATCTCTTTTTCCAGAACACTGATCAGGGCATCGGCTTCTTCCATTTCATCGTTGGTTTCCAGAAGCCCCAATTTATCGCCAGCACCATTCATGGCTTTTAAATTTTTCAGGGCACGGTCTTCGTTATTATTTACTACGGCACTAGCAGCATTAAGAATTTGCTGGGTGGAACGATAATTTTGCTCCAGTTTAAATATTTCACAGCCGGGGAAGGATTTTTCAAAATTCAGGATATTGCGAATATCTGCTCCCCGCCAGCCGTAAATGGACTGATCGTCATCACCAACGACACAAATTTGGTTATGATTACTGGCAATCGCGTTTATAAATAAAAACTGCGGTCGGTTCGTATCCTGGTATTCATCTACGAGGACATACTTCCATTTTTCCTGGTATTTTTGCAGTACTTTTGGAAATTTCTCAAACAATTCCAGTGGAAACAGCAAAAGATCATCAAAATCAAGGGCATTGTTTTTCTGCAGGGCAGTTTGGTAATGCTTATAAATATCACAGATTGTTTTCTCTAAAATAGTCCGGGCTGATCGTGTGGCGTCTTGAGCACTCAATAATTTATTTTTATAATAACTGATTCGATTACTGACCGTTCTGGGATCCACAAACGTCCGGGAAACATTTATTTCATCCATCACCAACCGTATTAATGCCACCTGGTTCTGGACATCATAAATGACAAAATCTTTGGAAAAACCAAGCCGGTGGATTTCTTGCCTTAGCAAACGTGAACAGATAGAGTGAAATGTACCAATATTGAGGGGTACATTTTTATTTCTGATCAAGGCCAACACACGCTTTGACATTTCTTCCGCTGCCTTATTTGTAAATGTAACAGCTAATATTTCTTCTGGCTTGAAATATTTCTGTTGAATCAAATGTGCAATTTTATGAGTCAATACACGTGTTTTACCGCTTCCGGCACCAGCGAAGATCAACACTGGATTACCAACGGCCTGCACTGCTTTTTTCTGTACTTTATTTAATGTGTTATTTGCCATTTATTTACGAATTTGCTTTTTCTATTTTCCGTTGCCGGTGATTTTTTCTGCGAACTTTTTGAAATTTCCGTTTCGCCTGCTCATGCTCTTGCTCCGTTTTAGTAAACGTATGATAGCCGTCTCCACGAGCGACAAAAAACAGAAAATCATTTTTTAAAGGGTACAATGCTGCCAAAATTGACTCTTTTCCAGGATTATTGATTGGCCCCGGTGGCAGCCCCTTATTTAAATAAGTATTGTATGGCGATTCAATCTTTAAATCCTTTTTCAAAAGCCTGCGTGGACTATCTTCGATTATATATTGAATCGTGGGATCAGCTTGTAGTTTCATCCCTTTCAGCAGGCGGTTATGATAGACTCCCGATATTACCGGTCGCTCGGTATCATAAAGCGCTTCTCCTTCAATGATTGAAGCCAAAGTGACCACTTCCTTCATTGTTAATCCTAACTCATTCGCCCGCAGACGCATAGTATCAGTCACACAATAATGATATTCCTTGACCATAGTTTCAAGTATGTCCTCCGGATCTTGATCTTCCAGGAAGTAATAGGTATCCGGAAAAAGGAAACCTTCAAAAGAATCATGGTCAACATTCCATTTTTTCAATAAGCTCCTGTCTTCACACAGTTTCCTAAAATCATTTGCATCCACATTCAATAACCGTTCCAATTCTTCCGCGATCTGGTCAATGGTCCATCCTTCATAGATCGTCAATCGTTTCAGATTTGGATCACCATGGACCAACTGATCAATGATCTCGAAATTGGTTTGGGCGTCTTCCAATGAATATGAACCAGCAGGCAATTTTCTTTCATGCCCCAATGTCCAAACTGCTATCTTGAACGCACGTTCATTGGAAATGATATTTTGTTTCTTCAAAATATCGCTAACGTCTGCTATCGTCGATCCTTTCGGTATTCGGACCTTGATCAATGTATATGGATTTCCCTGGGGCCAATTGATGATCAACAGAAAAAAAGCCAGCACACTGAACAGGATCACTCCAAGTACCACACCAACCAGTCGTTTCCCCGGATTAAAGTACTGTAATGCCATGATTTTTGGGGTGCAAATTTAGGGACTCTTATTAACACGAGTCAATTTCCTGTTTATATATTAATTAAAAAGTTTCCCTTTGGTCATGGGAAAAGGGTGCTTTAATTTCCTCGTCGCTATGAGCAAAAATAACGAAGAAAAACACTTGCATCTCATTGAAGGATGGGCTTTTACCAGTAAAAATTATATCATTTTTGCTGTAGGTGTTTTACTGATCGCTCTGGGGTATATAGTGATGGCAACCGGAGAAACATATTCAACCCAAAGCCTGACCATCGCCCCGATAATGCTTTTTCTCGGATATGTAGTGGTTATTCCTGTTGCTCTGATATACCGGGACAAAAAATAGTTTTTAATAACTGGGATCGTAGTTCAGTTGGTTAGAACGCTGGCCTGTCAAGCCAGAGGTCGCGAGTTCGAATCTCGTCGGTCCCGCTCTTAATTGAAGCCCTGTTTATCCTCGATAAACGGGGTTTTTTTGTTTCCCTGATATTTGTTCTTAAATAGAATAAAAATTCATTATATTATGAGTAAGACAACTTGAAGTTATTTTTACATATCAAACGTTAAATATTGCTAGCGACAATTGATTATGATATAAGTATGAATAATTAGAGTAAATCCTGATTATCTCTTAACAATAACAAAAAAAATAAGGAGAACCTTACCATGAAAAAAATAGTATTAATAACGGTACTCTCTTTTTACGGTTTACAAGCCCAAATGGGGGTGAATGTTGTTGTCGGTGCGGCTTATGTAAACTTTGTCAGTGAAGACGAACAAGAATTATATGATCCAGTTATTGCTGTACCCGAGATTGCTGTTGAAAAAAAATTAGGCCCTGTAGTTGCTGGAGTAGGTTACTATAGTGGTGGGTATACCTGGTCCGGAAGTGATATTACAACAAGTGTAAAGCTCGACTATCTCAGCCTATATGGTATTGTTCCACTATTTTTGGGCCCGGTTGGTATTGGAGCGGGTCTTGGTATCGGGATACCAATGGGTGGTATTTTGGAATCTGAATATGCAGGTGAAAAAGAATCGGTAGATTTTGAAAGTGACGACCTGGAAATCGACCAAAGTTTAATTCTTGGTGCAGGCATTCAATTTACAGAGCAAATTGGGGTAAGAACTTACTTGAGGATGGGTTTAGTTGATATTTTTACAATTCCGTGGTTTTCCGCATCTGATGTGACCAACGCCGGATTGGGTGTTGCACTTTCCTATAGCTTCTAGTTTTTCAACCAAATTCCAAATTATAAAAGCCTTCGTTTAACGACGAAGGCTTTATTGTTTATGGGATGTGTCAGATAATATCATATAAAACCAAATAAAGTCTAAAAGAGGACACAAAAATGGAGGACACACTCCCTTACCCCATACACCAAGGACGCAGTAGCGGTGTTTTTTGTTAATTATTGAAACACCTTAAGATTGTTCAATTGAACACAATCTTAATTACCGAAACCTCTCACCAAAAAAATACCCCACCGAAGTGGGGTATTTTATACTAATTATGGTTTTGATGAATTATTGTATGGTGTTTTTAATTACAATAATACTCCCAAGTATCTACATCATCCTGAGAAAACTGATCGCAACCAGCATTAAGACCTGCTTGAAAAGCAGCTATCACGTCTACACACGCTGCAGCAGTAGCAATTGAATCTGTTGCAGCAGTCCAAGCCTCTTGAGCTTCATTCGCTGTTTCGGTCAAATCATTGCACTTATCAACTTCATCATCTTCACAGCCTATCGTAAAAATCAAAGTCACAGGCAATATTAACATTATTAAGTATTTCTTCATCGTTTATTTTCTCCTTCAGTATTAACCATTAACGGATAAATCTAATATTAAACATCCAACCTTGCAAACAAAAATCATCCACGAATCCCCCAAAGGCGGTCAAGTGGTGGGGTTTGATGATATTTACATTATTTAATATTATTTTATTGTTAATTTTAACCAACAAAAAAAAAAGGAAAAACCATACCATGAAAAAAATAATATTAATAACTGTACTCTCTTTTTACGGTTTACAAGCCCAAATGGGATTGACTGCAGTTGTTGGTGCGGCTTCTGTAAACGTAGTCAGTGAAGACGAAGACATGCAAGATTATTTAGGTGCAGTTATTGCTGTACCCGAGATTGCTGTTGAAAAACAATTTGGCCCTGTAGTTGCTGGAGTAGGTTACTATAGTGGTGGTTATGAAATAGCAATGGATTTTTTTGGTTACACGATGACATCCACTACAAAGTTCAACTATCTCAGCCTATATGGTATTTATCCACATTATTTTGGCAAGGTTGGCCTTGGAGCGGGTCTTGGTCTCGGGATACCAATGGGTGGTACTGTAGAAATTGAAATGGATGGTGAAACAGAATCGGAAGATATTGAAAGTGACGACATAGATACCGACGTAAGTTTAATTCTTGGTGCAGGCTATCGAGTTACAGAGCAAATTGGGGTAAGAACTTACTTGAGGATGGGTTTAGTTGATTTTGAGGAAGATGCAGGTATGAAAAATACCGGATTGGGTGTTGCACTTTCCTATAGCTTCTAGTTTTTCTACCAAATTCCAAATTAAAAAGCCTCGTTTTCGAGGCTTTTTTTTATATTTGATTTATTATTTTAGCAATACCAATTTCTTCGTTTGCACAAATTTACCGGCTTTAATCTCGCATAGATAGATTCCAGCGCTAACAGGATTACCAAGATCATTAGTGGCATTCCAAATGACTGATTGAAACCCAGCCTTTTGTTCCTGGTTAATTATTGAAGCAACCTGTCTTCCCAGTAAATCGTAAATGGTGATATTTACATTTGCCTGCTCCGGCAAATCATAGCGGAGAGTAGTTGTTGGATTGAAGGGATTTGGGAAATTTTGATGTAATGCAAATTTATCTGGCAAACCAGCAACATCAATTATTGAACTTTCATCTCCCATGATCATACTGATATCAACAGTCATGCTTGTTTGATTGTAGTAAAAAGAGGGATCATCAGAAATGATAATTTCACCTTCGATTTCATAATCTAGATCTGCTTGAGGCATCATGGTCAGGGACATACTCATCGTATCACCTGGTACGACCATAAACGACAGCCTTTCCCAGCTGAGCCAGTTATCCTCATCTCCCTGGGTAACCCAGATATTGTCCACTCCGATCCCGGAGGACCAGTTTCCACCGCAATCATCATAAAGAATACCCACATTGAATATGCCCTCACTGATGTAGGGAGTGAGGTTATACATTAGTGTATGCCAACTTGCTTCTGTTGGATCATAGGCATAATACCCGTCCCAGGTTACACCTGTTCTAAATGAATTTTCGACTTCAGTCCATGTGGCACCATTATCCGTTGACACGACAATGGATGCGTCTTCAGAATATGTCCCGCCACTTGAACAGCCCCCGTAGGGCTGAGGGAAATACATATCCACATAGAAAAAGACCGGCCCAGCACCGGTATAAGGGATCGCCTGAGATTGGAGAATTGAATTGGTGGGATCGTAAGTGGTGTACCAAGACTCACCATCATTGTGAAAGTAGAATGCACCATCTGTATCTTCAGGATAAGTCAAATAGAGTCCGTTCGCAGAGTCTACTGTGCCTATGGTCCAAAAACCAGCAGATGGAAAAAAGTTGTTTGAGGCTCCAGAATTAAAATCATCATATAACAGTACATCATAATAATAATAAGCATCATAAGTAGGTTCAGACCAGAACTTTCCATAATAATTGACCGTGTCACTATTAATCAATGAAAATTCATGCACGGAATATTCACCAGCACTGTAGTCTAACGTGTCTGTAAAAGTGTCTTGAGATAGACTTAAGGCGACAACCGGAGTAAAACAGGCTTCCGCAGAGGTATTAGATTCACCTTCACTATATTCAGCAATAATGGTATAACAATACTCTACACCATTAGTTAAACCTGAGTCAGTATAATTGGTACTTGTAGTTGTGGCTATGGGTGAACCATCTCTCAACACCTCGTAATCCAAGAATGTGCCACAATTATTTACATAAGCACCATTTCCGCCAAATACACGAATATTATCCACATACCAGATTTCGTTGAAGCCAATGCTATCATAAAAGCGAAAACCAAGATAAATAGATTGTCCTGCATAAGCAGTCAGATCAACCAAATTGGAATTGGAGCCATCGCCCAAGGCACTTGGACTTGATACATGTACTGCAGTCCAATCAGTTCCATTTGTGGAAACCTCTACCCAATTAGAATCATGGGAAAAGCTGGTGTATGAGTAATACTCATCAAAGTATAGTGTTGCAGTTGAATAAGATGAAAGATCAATCAGATCCGTGCTCAATCGACTGTTCACTGGCGCAAGGGTATCCGACCAGGATGCAATAGCAGATAGGCCTTGTGAATCTCCATCTGTACAAGGGAACATTCCCATACCGCAATCGATTGTGTCGCCAGTGCTCGCCTGGAACCAGCCTCCAGATGTATCCTGTCCCATATGTTCAATGGTAAATCCTTCTGAGGCGGTGGCACAAACTGGAAAACAGGCTGTAAAAACTTCATCACCATAGCCGCTCAAAGTGTCCGACGGCTGCCAAGACAATTCAACGGCTCCATCCATTGGAGTTCCATTCAGAAATGCCGGCGGGCATAAATCCTGGCCATTAGCCACTCCATTAATTGAAAAAAAGATTATAAATAATGATAAGAAAAAGAATTTGCGGTATAGATGGTGTCTGTTGTAATTCATATTTTTACTGCTCCTATCCTTAACGTTAACTATAGTATAAAGCTCTATATATGAAATATTTTAGTATTATTTTCTTTTAGTTCAAAGTTATTTAATATTCAGCGATATTTTATGAAAAAAATACGTACATACATAATATTTGCCATCCTTGCTTTTCTTTTACTATCCACAAATGCTTTTGCGGGTGCCACAGGTAAAATAACGGGTAGAGTCTTGGACGAACAAGGCCAGGGTCTTATAGGTGTAAATATATATTTGGAAGGGACCGCCATAGGTACTGCCTCTGATCAAAATGGTCGTTATTTGATTATTAATATTCCTGCCGCTACCTATAACGTTTTGGTCTCTTATGTCGGTTATCAAACCATAAAAATGACCGATGTAATCATCAATGCAGACCATACCACTACCCTTGATTTTAAGATGACTATATCTGCATTGGAAGCCGATGAAGTGGTCGTCGTGGCAAAAAGACCGGTTATCGTCAAGGACCAGACAGCCACCACCAACACCATGGAAAGCGCCACCATAAACAATATGCCGGTGAATAACATTTCTGAAGTTCTTTCTACCATGGCCGGTGTGGTGCAAAACCATGGTGGTAACTATATTGTCGGCGGTGGTTATCATTTTCGGGGCGGACGATCAAGCGAAATCACCTACCTGGTGGATGGATTTGTAGTAGAAAATGCCTTATATGGGGATATGGGAATGGGCATCTCCCGCAATGCCATATCGGAAATTTCAATGATCACAGGCGCTTTCAACGCTGAATACGGTGAGGCCACCAGCGGTGTGATCAACATTGTGACCAAGGAAGGCAAATCAGATTATTCATGGCAACTCCGGGGAGTATCTGATCAACTGTTCAATCCGGATATTCATGCCCAGGACCTGTACCGCATAGAAGGAACATTTAGCGGACCGTTACTGCCATTTAACCCCAATCTGGCCACTATTTTCCTGAATGCCGATGCCATGAAAACACGCACATCAATGTGGAAAAATAAACTGCCTTTTGATGTACTAAAATTTGACGCGGATGGTGATGGTGTTTACGACCAGGCTGATGGCGACACCATTGCTATAGCGGATATTACAGCAGACGGCAAACACAACCCCGTAGAATTGAAAAAGGGAACCATTGAGATCAATGATCCTTTTACGTTTGAAAACCGCTTTAATGGCAAGCTGGTTCTGCGCCCTCTGCCAAAATTAAAGATTGTTGCTGCAATGAATAACTATACAGCCAGGCACAAGGGCTTTTCTATGGATTGGCGGCCGATCCCGGAAATGAATTCCACCGGGCAAGAGCTGACATGGGATTTCCAGTTAAAAAGTTCGTATACCATTTCTGAAAACATGTTCTTTGATCTTAAATACCAGCGCTATTCCAGAAATCAATGGAACGGATACGAACCGTTTCTTAATGATAAACATGAACTATATACCGAGATTTTTACAATCCCTGAGGATTGGGCTGGATATATTCCTCCTTCTCTATCAGCAGGTGGCGATTTTCTTTGGCTCAGTTATTATGCAGAACCTTTCAAAGATCTCAATGGTGACGGCGTCTGGAACCAGTTTTCAGCAGAATTCTGGCGCGATGATAACAACAACGGTATGTGGGATGCTGGTGAATATTTCAGTGATTGGAATGAGGATGGAATATGGAATATGATAGACCTGGATAATGATGGCTTCCCCGATGAGGAACCATACGGAGACATGGACGGGGATAATCAGTATTCTCTGGGAGTTGATCCTCCCGTCAGCAGTTCTGGTTCATATGGCGGCACGTCCGGTTGGGAATTCTGGGGTGATTATGAAATCTTGAATAACTACGGCGATACAGTTAGGATTGCTAGATCCACGAGTCAGAATTACTGGTGGTACCATTCTGATTATACAACCCTGGGGGGATCCCTTACCTGGCAATATAATGACATCCACCAGGTCAAAACAGGATTTGAATTCAGGCAATATGACCTGGGAGAATTTTGGGGCTCAGGAATTGGCGGGGGATTTTTTGGTAATTCTTCTGATGCGAGTTTTCTTATGTGGAGCCACAAACCCAGATCCCAAAACTGGTATATTCAGGATAAGATTGAATTCAGTGATATTGTTATCAATGTGGGCTTCAGGTATGACCGCCTTGATCCCAACAGCACTTATCCCGATCCTTCCCGCGAACTGGGTTATGAATACACTGATGATAACGGTGTGGAGCATATCGTCGAACCAAGCACATTAATCTTGTTATCCGAAAATGAACACGAAACCTTGGTTTGGGGATATTTGAACAGGGATAATGAAGGGGAAATATCCAGTTTTGAAACAGCGCCCAAAGCACCTGTTAAGGACCGGTGGAGCCCCCGGCTGGGAATCGGATACCCTATTACTGATCGTACCGCTTTTCATTTTTCGTATGGTCAATTTTATCAATTTCCCGACCTTATAAATATGTATAATTATTCCAACCACCAAGGCTATGGCGGTGTACCTCCTGGTTGGTCCAATGCTGCTAATACCATGGCGCAGGATTTTCTATATGGTAATCCATACTACCCATTCCCTTATAATATTACAGAATGGTACATACCAGAAGTAGGAACACCAAATGTTAATCCACAGCGTTCAGTTCAATACGAGACTGGTCTTCGTACTCGAATTGGCAATCAATTTCTGTTAACCATCAATCTGTATTATAAAGATATGTTCGATTATATTGCCTCCCGCAGGTATGATGCCGACCCCAGCCAATACGCTATTTTTGAAAATATGGATTACGCAAATTCACGGGGATTGGAAATTTCATTTCAAAAATTATATTCTGCGGGACTTGATTGGGAGATCAACTACAACCTTTCACGGGCGGAAGGTAACGCACCAACCGAAAGTTTTCACTGGTATGTCGCTGAATGGGCAAACGGATACGATTGGCGGGACTTCAACCGCACGTACACCATGCCCTGGGATCAAACACATACTATAAATTTCCGATTGAACTACCACAATCCGGCCGGCTTCGGTTTAAGCGCCCTAGGCTACTACGGCAGCGGACTGCCGTACACACCTGAAGATGCCCGCGCTCGTCCCGTGGATGAGCAGTATTCAGGTCGAATGCCCTCTACCGCTAACCTGGATCTAAAACTTTTTTATGATTTGAAAATGAAGGGGTATAATGTCAGGATCTTTGCTGATGTCACTAATGCTTTCAATAAAGGAAATGTGCTCTCGGTCGACAATTCTACTGGTGAACCTTTTGCTACACTCGACTCCGGACAATCACCTATGTTCGTATGGAAACCATATAATATTAGCCCTCCCCGGCACATTGAAATTGGGATTAGCATAGGTCATTAAATTGAATATTAAAAAACTAACTTTCCTTGGTTTCTACTTCTTTACGTTATTATTAGGTCAGGAAATGAACCTGACGAAAAAACAGTATTATGATCTGTACATAGCTAAACCAGGTTTTAACGACCGGACGCCCAAGATCCTCGGAGCCCAGGATAGAAAACGCAGTGTTCTGGATAAGGGGAATGTGGTTCTGCGGTTATCAAATGCCGCTATTTACGGATATGACCCCTGGGGGTTATGCCACGAATTCCCAGCCGGCAGCATGATCATGGATGGCTGTTGCACGTATTATTGGACAGCGGGGCCTATTGTTGGAGCATTAAAGGGTGGTGTGCCCTCTGTCAGTGTGGGTACCAAGTATTCCGCCAGGGACCATGATGAAGAGTTTGAACCTTTGCCAAATTATGATGCCGGTTATGTGGATACAGATGCCAACATCGGTGTCGCCTTTAGTGATATTCCTGAATCCTGGCCGGATCAATGGCCTATCGAGTCAGCAAAGGGTGATACATTCATGTCCATTATCTACAACGCTTCTAAAGTGCCTGAAGATACGTTGTATTTTCCAGGTATAGAGTCGGAACTGGGTCCGGAAGGATTTCCCGATGCTCCCTGCGGACTGGGTGTTAAGGCCGATCGGGAAGCCTATTTTGTAGTTACCGATAATGATCCGGAATACGGAAATACATTTGCCAGCAACAATGGTGTGGGGCCACTCGACATCCGTATTGATGTGTGGGTGCTGAACTACAGCAATACATTCGGTAATGATGGTTTTATCTTCATCCAGAAAATGACAAACGTTGGCAAGGATACTTTACAGGATCTGTATTTTGGAGTAAACAGTGATCCGGACACTCCGGAACAAGGCTGGAATGAATGGACCGATGATCTATGCCTGTTCATTGAACCAGATGATCCCCACATTGCTGAAAAATTATCAGACACAACCGATGCCCATTTATTGGAAAACCTGGCTATCTTGTATGATCCCGATGATCAATCGGAAGGATTTAAATCATCAGGCATTGCGTGGGTTGGGGTAAAATTCCTGGAGTGTACATATTATAAAAATGATGGCACAACTCAACCTTATGGAATTACTGCATTTCATACAGTTCCATGGGATGAGGACACCCAGAGCGATGTAGAAGCCTATAACATCCAGATGCTGGCAGGGATTGAGGAACCAGACAACACTGCACCACACTCATCTGATGTATTATATAATAAACCATTTTCTTACGGCCCGGATGTTACCTGGATTATGACTGCGGGCGGACCGGAACATGTAAATACTGCTGGTCAAACAGTTCCGGCTTTGGATGTAGCACCAGGAGAATCAGTAGTTTTTACTTTTGCTGATTTTGTTGGCATCAATGAAGCTGATCTGCTGCGCAATGCCAAAGTTTTTCAATCACTTTATAATAACAGTTGTTCCAGTCCACAGCCACCGGACCAGCCGTTGGTGCGCGCTGTCCAAGATGACAAAAAGATCGTATTATATTGGGACAATCGCAGCGAAGCGTCCATTGATCCGGTCACCGGATCAAATTCCTTTCAAGGTTACCGCGTATACCGCAGTACGGATCGTGGTTCCAGCTGGGGAAATATGATCACTGATCTAAACGGTAATCCAACTGATATATATCAGCCTTTGGCTATTTATGATAAAACAGATGGTGTTTCCGGTCCTTTTGTTATGAATGACCCATTGATCTATTATAACCTGGGTTCAGAATCCGGACTGCAGTACACATTTATTGATGAAAATATTATTAATGGGTATGAATACTGGTATGCGGTCACTGCATACGATGGACCTGATGAGTGGTCGGGAGCACCCGTAGATCCGATGGAAAATTCAAAAGCCAAGGATGCCTATATTGCCAATGATAACACCGTGGCCTTAAGACCTCAGGCAGCTCCTGCTGGTTTCGAAAAAGGCGGTGTCGACAATGTAGACCACGTTGGATATTCCGATGCGACGCTGACACCCATTACAGCGGATCCATTTATGGTCGAACTATTGGGATATTCAGAGGTGACTGAAGATGATTTGATCAGCAAGGGTTATACTTATCTAGTTGAGTTTCATGAACAAATAGATACGGTTGATTCCAGCAACACAAATATGTCTGACTGGGACACAACCTACACACGTTATTGGTCTATGGTCAACACTACCACAGGTGATACAATCATACCTGAAGAAATGGATATTGTTTCCGAATCCCAGCATGTGGTGGACGGGTTTATTCCTTCCTTCTCCGGTGCGGTATGGGAAATTGAGCGGGAAGATTCCACAGTACTTACACCCAACGATATTAATTCCGCCAGTAACATTCCTTTTGTCGGTTTAGGGCATCCCAGTGCAAGTGCAGCCACGTGGCGAAGTTATATGTCTACTCTCCCACCAAGTTCTGTGGGCGAGCTGGGAGGTAAACCAGTTTTAACCGATTTATGGAATGATCTGGAACTGCGCTTCACAAGTGAAGGATCAATGGCATCCTATTACAATATTCTCACCCTTTACGGAATGCAGGAAATCGACAATATTCAGGTCCCCTTTGAATTATGGGATGTGGAAAACCAACAACGTTTAAATGTTGCTGCTTACCAGACACAAGGAACTTCCAAACCCGAAGGTCAGGTTTGGGAATTGGACAGTGTAATAGTATTGGATTCATCTTTCGTGTATGGGGATTTAACAATTGATACTTCCTGGGCTTACGGATACAGACTAAACACGGATTTTCAGTTCATTCCCGGATACACACCATACTCCACTGAAAGTATCCTGCACTATACGGAAGACACAGATCAAATGGGCTGGGTCATCAATTGGAACAAGGATAATCATTACTTTAATCCTAGTGATCGATTACGTATCTATATCCCAAATCCCATTATTGTGGGCGAGGATACCTACACCATTACCACTTCAGTAGATGATTATAAAATTTCCGCGGGCGACCTGAAACAGATTAAGGTGGTTCCTAACCCTTACGTGGTCACTTCTCTCTACGAGCAGATCGCCTATGTCAAAGAAATACATTTTACCCATTTACCAACGGAATGTGTTATACGGATCTATAACACGTCCGGTGAACTGGTGCAATTGTTGGAACACAATCCCAACAGCCCAGGATATCGCGGTCCCAGCGTGGAAGCATGGAATTTAATGACCTATAACAGCCAGGATGTGGCTTTTGGGGTTTATGTGTTTCATGTGGTTTCCGGCGGGTTTGATTCCGGTGAAGAGTTCACAGGAAAATTTGCGGTGATAAAATGAGACGATCATTTTTACCCATGCTGTTTTTCTATTCAATCTTATTTGGTCAATTTGACAACGCGGGCACGTCTGCAGCCAACTTCCTTAAAATAGGTGTAGGTGGAAGAGCAACTGCTATGGGCGGTGCTATTACCGGTCAAATAGATGATCCAACCAGTTTATTCTGGAATCCAGCTGGAATCGCGAATGCTAATGGCATAGAGATTGCGGTAAACCACACAGACTGGATATTTGATTTTACCCATAGTTACTTTGCAGCAGTAATACCCGCTGGACGGGTCGGTCACTTTGGTTTAAGTATCAATTATCTCAATCTGGGAAAAATGGAACGCACTACTGAACTACAGCCTGAAGGAGACGGAACTTCCTTTTCCGCATCTGATGTGGCCATTGGTCTTGCCTATGCAAAAAAGATGAGTGACCGCTTCAATTTTGGTGTACAATTAAAAATGATCCAGGAATCCATATCCTTTTCTTCTGCAAATGCACTCGCCTTTGATGTAGGCTCGCAATATATTACCCGTTTCTCGGGATTAAAGATCGGTATGTCCATCACCAACTTTGGAACTAAAATGAGCCTGAAAGGAACAGATCAGAAAGTGGATATTGATCCTTTTGAAGATATGGATGGCAATCCGGATGTAATTGCCACTCTGCGTACAGAAGATTGGCCCCTGCCCATGGCATTTCGCCTTGGGCTCTCATTTCAGCCTTTAGGTCCGCAATCTCTGATTAAAAACAAGTTGCTTATTCTGACCGTGAATGCTGATTATTATGACTCCAGGGATCAAAATCCATTTTTTCTTGGCGGTGCAGAATTAAAAGTAAGTAATCTTATTTATCTACGGACCGGAGTAAGACAAGAATATCTGCACTATAGTGATTCCTTCGATGATCTGTCTACAGGAGAGTTAGAGGATATAGCCAATTCCGAACAATACGTTAATCGCTGGTCATGGGGATTCGGTCTCTCTTCTGAAAGTTTCCCGGCCATTCCCTATAAATTGAACGTGGATTATTCCGTGTCAAACCTGGGTGTTCTGGGCATCAGTTCCCAGATAGGCCTGACTTTTAAATTGTAACCTTATTTTACAGAATTAATTCTTCATTGAATGCTGGAAGAATTTCCAGATTTCAGCGCTGGTATTTAAATCCCCATTACCTGATTTCACAGGCCAGCCCGGCGGCCATTCATGGTCGCCGCCAATGACCTTATAAAACCAAACTTCATTATTATTTCTTCCGCCAATATATTTATGTGAGACAACGATACTCCCGTCATTTGGATCTATATCGGCTAATGTGTCGATGATTGTGGTTGTGCATTCATTGCGCTTGACCCATAAATTGATGGTTCTTTCCACACCCATATAAGCCCCCCACTCATCACTATTGTCTTCATCGCCGGCATAATAAGTTGTGTTGTCCGCAGTGCCATGAACATGAAAAACAGGAACCGGATCATTTTCATTGCATGAATCATAGAACCATTCCATCATACAGCCGGTGATCGGGGCGATGGCTTTGAACACATCTGGCGCCTGGCAGCCCAGCAGATAGCTCATGTCGCCACCATTAGACATGCCGGAGCAAAAGGTTTTTTCAGGATCCAGGTTATATTTTTTTTGTAAAAACGTAGCCAAAGAAGTGATGAATTCTACATCATCCACAGTTTCATTTTTATGAACCTCATAACCTACATTCCAAAAATGTGTACCTTTTTTTGTATACTTCGTATCTTCGCTCCCACCTGTGCCTTGGGGATAACATACCGCAAAACCATTTTTGTCCGCCACTTTATCCATTTGCGAATATTCCCTGATTCCGTTTGCTGAACCGCCTAAACCGTGCAGAACAAAAACCAATGGACTATTTTCTTGCAGACCGTCCGGTCGATGGAGAATGTATTGGCGAGTTTCACCATTCATGTCAAAAGCAATTAAGTTTTGCTCTGTGGTGTTCTTGCACGACACAAATAAAACTATTGTGAGTGAGTTTAAAAGAAAATATTTCATTTAGACTTTCGTTTTTTTCCAGTGGAATGTAAGAACAAAAGTGGGGGAAACAAAAAAACTCCGCTACTTGGCGGGGCTCTTTTTTAAATCCTATCCCTTTGGGTGGCTTATTTAATTAATTTTGTGGTTGTTCCAGCTGGACCCGCAGATTTTCCATAACATACTGCAGCATCTTTCTTTGCACGCTCAAATAACCCAGCCGTGTTTCAATATTGATATAGCGGATGCCCTTGCTAGCCGCCAGCCGGGATAGTGTGCCGTCATCATTGGCTTGACTTTTCTGCAGGACAACATTGTACGGAGATTTGGATAAAATTTTAAAATCGTTTTCATCGGTACAGATAAAAAAGTTGTGGTGCTGGGGATGCTCGCTGTTTTTAAGAGAAATTTCATCACTATTGGCCAATTCATCTTTTATCGAATAGTTGCGAATACTATTATGCAAAGCAATCAGCAGCCCACCCGGCGGCGGTTTGACAGTATCAAAAAATCTGTCCCGCTCTTTGTCCAGCAAGTCCAGCGTTTGATTTAATTCAGAACTAGATAAGTTGGCGTTCATTTTTTGCAGGTTGCTCTTGGCGCCATTCCTGGAAAACATGCGGTTGGGATCAAGCAGCAATCCGCCTACCTTTACTTCACGCTCTTCATTATTGATTAAAAAAGCTTTTCCAGGCTGTGTCTTAATATGGTCATTCAAAAGCAGCCGGGCCGTTTTTTCATCGCCGTGTAGCCAGATGTAATGGATATTCGAGCTGGCATGTTCTACTACCTGGAATTCAACCCCGGCTATATCTATAAAATCACTTTTTATGTTCTTCGCATCTGGTTCAGTAGAAGACCCAATAACAAATAATAGTGGAAATACAATAAACAAACGATTTGGCATTGAAATCTTAATTAGATAATAATTAAAATTATTTCAACAACACCATCTTCTTGGTCTGAACAAACTCACCAGCACGAATCTGGTAGAGGTAGACTCCTGCACTCAATGGCTTACCGTAATCATTTGTAGCATTCCAGATAACTGACTTAAAACCAGCATCCTGGGTTTGGTTTATGAGCGACTTAACCTGTCTGCCCAGCAGGTCATAAATAATAATGTTTACGTAGGCTTGTTCCAGTAGTTCATAACTCAGTGTGGTGCTGGGGTTAAACGGATTCGGGTAGGCCGGGTGTAAAATATATCCGTGCGGTAAATGGTCAGTAAATGCTGTATGAATATTTAACGAATCTTCTACAACTAGAGTAAAAAAGTTCCAAATCTCTTCACTGGCATTGATATCCATATTACCGTAAGCACCCGGCCAATCATGGCCTCCGTTAACAACCTCATACAGCCATACTTCATTGTTGTTGACCCCATTGGTATTTTTATGGCTGATCACATAACTGCCGTCAGAGGTATTGATGTCAGGCAAAGTATCAATAGTGGATTCTGTACAGCCATTCAGCTGGGTCCAGAAATTAAATGTTGTGTCAACACTTTCCCATGGGCCCCAGCCATCATTATAAATTTCGCCTGCACCTTCCCACCAGGTCACGTTATCATCAGTTCCATGGATTTCAAATACGGGCAAAGGATTTACAGGGGCACAGGAATCATAAATCCAGGTCATCATGCAGCCAGCGACTGGTGCAATCGCACGAAACACGTCAGATGCTTCACATGCCAGGAGATAACTCATGTCACCGCCATTGGACATTCCTGTACTGAATATATTATCGGTGCTGAGGCTGTACTCTGCCAGCAGATATTGAGTCAGTGATATGATAAAACCTACGTCATCAACTGTTTCATCCACATGCCAATCATAACCCACATTCCAAAAAGCATAGTCCCAATCATCGATAAGACCCTGGGGATAACAAACAGCAAAACCATTCTCATCTGCAATTTGATTCAGGCCGGAGTAATTCATTATACCACTGGCAGATCCGGAATACCCATGGAAAACAAAGACCAATGGCGCATCATCAACGATATTACTAGGAAGATGCAGGTAGTATTCTCGTATCTCGCCATTTAATTCAAATGTATGGAATGTGGTCTGTGCATTGGAAAACGACATCATTACAATTAATAGAAAAATATTTATTTTCATGAAATTCTTTTCCCATTGATTTTGAATAAATCATTTTCCATAATCAGGTTAGTATATTGGCACAGCTATATCAACATTTTTTTCTACGTCGTCAGTAAACCGCAACATAAATGAGAAATCATATGAATTAGGCTGTATTAAATATTCCTCATGTGTTCTCGGATTCCAGCTGTCATCCCCACCTAAGCCCATCACTTTGTAATCCACATTCACAGTCACCGGTCCATTTTGTTCCACCATATAGGTATGGGTTGCGGACGTCAAATTCTCCAGAGAATACAGGTGGGCGCTCAAATTGAGTTTCGGTAAGCCATATATGATTAATCCTGCCCCATCTTCATCCGAGAAAGTAGCCCACCGGACGTCCGTTTTATTCCCATTTTCCTGGGGTCGGATATAAGGAAAATATTGATCTTTTACTGCTCCCGAATAAATTCCCATCATGGCTCCGTGCTTTCGATCAACATACGATTCATGGGGCCCACGGCCGTACCAACTCATGGTAGTATATTTTTCAGGAAGCTGCATTGTTACACCCAACTTGGGTAAAACAGGCAAAAAGGCATGCATGTTCGCTTGCAGGTCCACCAACAAATCACCATTCCCAAAAAAGGTGTAATTAATTATGACATCAAAATTCCCTTTTTTACTATGGTGTTTCTCATGGACGGTAATGACTACAGTTTGGTTTGACTTTTTTTCAAGATTAACCGATATGACTTCCCGTTTTAAATCATTATAACCTGCGTTTAGCCATTTCGATGCAAAACTCCGTGCATCTCCTCCTTCATCATTATCGGTGGGAGCTCGCCAAATATTGAAACTGGGCGGCGATTTTATAAAATGATTTTCGCCCAACGTAATTTGCCGCAAGCTGCCCTGATATTTGTCAAAGATGAACATTTTATCTGCGGATGTGATTATGAATTCCGTTTGGGATTTCTCCACTTTCACACTTTTAGAGTTTTCCAATTGAACTTCTTTAAAGATTTGATCGGGAGATTGTAGAACGAATTGCTCCACCGCCAACACATGTCCTTTGGGTGCCCAGGATTTATTTCGGTTGAGCGCAAACGTAAAATCAAGCAAATATTCTTTTGCCGGATCAAGGTGTTCCAAATTCGTCAATTCATTCAAACTGATTAAATGCTTTGTTCCCGGATTCACATGCGGCATGTCAAAACTACCACTAGCCGTTTCCCGACCATTTTTCAAAAGACGCCACTGCCCGTCAACGTGATCCAGATTTTTAAAGAAATTCCTGTTCTCGATTAAATAATCGTCGGATTTACCTTTAACTCTGTGCACCTTTATAGCCTGTAAGTGATATTTAACTTCCATCAAAGCTGGGTGGGGTTGGCGATCGGGAGAGACTACACCGTTAATACAAAAATTTCCATCGTGGAGTTCTTCGCCAAAATCACCGCCATAAACGAAATACCTGCCATTCTCATCATCGCGTAAAATACCCTGATCCACCCAATCCCAGATGAAAGCGCCCTGGAGTCTCGGATAGGCATATATGGCATCCCAATATTTGTAAATATTGCCATTGCTGTTTCCCATAGCATGGGAATATTCGCATAAAATCACCGGTCGATCTTCGTTTTCATCGTGGAGCTTGATCATAGATTCTATGGATACATACATGTTGGCAATAATATCAAAATGGTTTGGTCCGGGACCGTATCCGGGTTCCTGCCCTTCATAATGGATCAATCGTGACGAATCGTAACTGCGAATCCACTCCGCCATTCTATCGTGATTGGGTCCATAGCCGGCTTCGTTACCCAAAGACCAAACAATGATTGACGGATGATTCACATCCCGTAGCACCATTCGTTGAGCTCTATCCATGAACGCTTTCTCCCAAGAAGGATCCAAAGTGAATTTGGACCAAAAAGCATGTGATTCAAGATTGGCTTCGTCATAAAGATATAAACCGTATTCATCACATAATTCATACCAACGGGGATCATTGGGATAATGTGACGTCCGCACAGCATTGACATTATGTTGTTTCATGAGTGTTATATCCCGAATCATGGATTCTTCCGATAAGGTGCGGCCCGTGACCGGATCGTGTTCATGGCGATTCACCCCTTTCAATATGATGGGTTTGCCATTGACCAACATTTGTCCATTCTCCAATTCAACGGAACGGAAACCGGTTTTGCAACTGATAAACTCCGTTTTTGAATTTTCTGATTCTTCAATGGAAAGTACCAAATTGTATAGGTAGGGTGTCTCTGCAGACCATGCCATAACATCTTTAACCAACAATGAAACCGGGATGTCCATTTCTTCTTTCCCAGGCACAGAAATATTTCGGGGAGTGATACTTGCAATATGGTCTTGAGCACTATCATATAAATCAGCCTTGAACCATATTTTTTTCGTTTTCGGAGAATAATTCATCAAATGTGCTGTTATGGATAATTCACCGTTTTTATAATTTTCAGTGAGATTGCCAATGGCTTTATAATGACGAATGTGAATATCCGGCACGTGCATGAGATATACATCCCTGTAAATACCGCTTAAACGCCAAAAATCCTGATCTTCAATATAGGCGGCATCTGACCAGCGAAACACTTGCACAGCCAATACATTTTCATCTTTCTGCAAATATTCTGTGATATTGAATTCTGCCGGCGTCATACTACCCTGACTGTAGCCAACCTTTTTCCCATTAACCCAAACAAAATATGCAGACTTTACACCATCAAAATGGATGAAAACCTGTCCTTCGTTCCAACCGTTAGGCACTGTGAATTTCCTCCGATAGGAACCAACCGGATTATTGTCCTTGGGCGGATAAGGCGGGTCTGGATCAGGGAAAGGATGTTTAACGTTGGTGTAAATGGGTTGACCGTAGTCCTGAAGCTGCCAAGAACCGGGAACTGAAATTTTATCCCAATTTCGATCATCATAATCCAATTTATAAAACGAAAGAGAGCGGTCTGCCGGTTTTTTCGCCCATTGAAACTTCCATTGGCCATTCAAACTATGAAAATGAGCAGATTTTTTTCTTTGTCCATTCAACGCATCCTGAAGTCGGTCGTACGGGATTAAAGTTGCATGTGCCGGTTCTTTATTTTCAGCAATGATTGTGGGATCGGACCAATATTCAACTAGCTGATTGGATATAATATCAGAACTAAAGATATAGCCGACGTTCATTAATATGTAGAATAGGATAATTCGTTTTCTCATTAATTATTTTAGTAAAAGCATTTTATTAACAATGGTTTTATTCCCCGCGCTCAATTTGTAAAAGTATAAACCCGTACTAACTTTGCTGGCATCCCATTCTATAGAATATGAACCGGCAGCTTTTTTCTCGTTTACCAATGTTTCAATCAATTTTCCTGAAATATCGTAAACAGATAAATCAATATTTCCCGGTTCACCTGTTTGATAAAAAATGGATGTCTTGTCATTAAATGGATTTGGATAATGAGTTAAATGATAATTTTGAGAAACGACAATTCCAGTCAATATATCCAGTTCATTCGCCAATTTTAAAGCGACTGGTAGATGATCTGATATGATATCGTCATATACATTAAATCCACCCACTATATAATCATCGATTGCAATCGTTTGAATCATTGAATTATTATTCTGAACATCATCAAAAAGTTCGTTTGTTATAAAAATATGATCAATATGAGAAGGCCAATTTGGATAGGACCACCCAGAGCTTGGTCCATTTGCGATTTCATAATCGGCAAATTGAAAATTTTGGGTGTCATCAAGTATTGTTTGAAAAACGTTATTTTCAAATGTATCAGTTAATATATCATTTAGGTCACCCAATACAATTACATTTTCATCAAATAAATACGAGTCTATATACTCTTTTAACAGGTTACTGGCATCATATCGCCTTGTTTCTTCATCCCAAGGATCCGATAGATCCATCACTTCGTTACCACAACATTTGAAATGATTATTGATGATATAGTATTCTTGGTCTCCAAACGTCATTTCCATTACCATAGGTGAACGCGGGAAGGGGCGCCAATATTGTTCTTCAGTATAAATTTCATAAATGGTGTCAATTTCAATGACATTTGTTTTAAATACATAAGCTAATCCACCGAACCAACTTGATCTGAAATAGTAATCGTAATCATCAATATCATTAATCATCTGTTTAAACAGATTAGTATCACTTATTTCTTGAAATGCATATAAATCAATTTCTAAAGATTGAATAATTGTTGAAACAGAATCAATTGTCGTTTGTCCATTTTTTGGGAACCATTCAATATTCCAAGTCATTACTTCAAATGATTCATCCGTTCCAAATGATAGATCACCTAAACCTTGGGAAGATATTTTCGAACATGCAATTATAATTATAAATAAATAATTATTTTTCATCCCTAGTTTTAGTTATCTTATTTTTTATGTTTTTATAGGCGAAACTAACTACCCTGGTTTAGTCTCTAATACACTTATAATTTCAGTTTTATTAGACATTAAATTTTGATTATAACTGATCCAAAATTGCCACCCTTCTCAATAGAATTGTGGGCATTGGCGCTATCGTCCAGAGCATAGGTTTCAGCGACGCGGTTATCCAGTTTCCCATCCTTCAACATAGATGTTATATCGGCAATGGCTTGCTGTTTGGCATCCATTGGCATGACGTAAACCAATACCATTCTGATCGTCAAATCCATAAACATCATTTGTACAAAGGGGATGGCTGGGTTCATGTCCGTCATGGAAGAATAGGTGGCTATGATCCCATTGGTTTTTAAAACATCTAATACCGGGTTCAGATTAACCCCAAAATCGCCTTCTACAACCCTATCAATTTTTTTACCGTTTGTGAAATCAAGAATCTCTTTGGTCGTTTCCGTTGAAGGATGCCCTAACACCAGATCTGCACCGGCTTTATTACAATGTGTTTTACTTTCTTCGCTTGAACCGGTGGCAATAACCGTAGCGCCAAAGTGCTTTGCCCACTGAATAGCGTAATAACTTACACGTCCGGCGCCACCAGTGACCAAAATGGTTTTGCCCTTCACTGAACCGTCAGCTGTCACACAGCGATGGGCCGTCATGGCGGGGATGCCCATCATAGCTCCTTCTTCATAAGACACGTTTTCCGGCAAAAAAACCGCTTGGTGTTCGGGGACACAGATGAATTCCGCAGACGTTCCTTCTTGCTGACCGAATTGGCCATTATAGATCCACACCCGTTCCCCAACCCGATCTGCGGAAACGTTATCTCCTACTTCTACTATTTCCCCCGCACCATCACTGTTAGGGATGACTGGGCCTGCTGCCAATAGTTTTGGATTGGCACCCAACCTTTTTTTAGTATCTGACGGATTTACACCGGATGCATGAACCCTGATTTTTACTTGTCCTGCTTTAGGTTCAGGGGTTTTAAAATCACCAAACTGAAGCACATCTTCCGCTGCTCCAAATTCTTCATACCATACTGCTTTCATTAAGACTCCTATAGTTCGGTTGATAATCCTTCCGTATGTCCGTCTAACCCAATGGCCTGACCAGAGATAAATCGTCCGTATTCTGATGCCAGAAACAACGCTAAATGTGCCACATCTTCCGGCTCCACAAAGGTTTTCATAGATACTTGTTTTGTATAAAGTTTTTTCATTTCTGAAACTGTTTTTCCATGGACTTTGGCGTCTGCTGCAAGGACTCGATCAATTCGTTCGCCACTCACGCTGCCGGGACAAATTGCATTCACCCGGACCCCTGATCCACCCAGTTCCATGGCCAACGTTTTGGTTAAACCGATGACTGCCCATTTTGCAGCTGTATAGGGTGAGCGTAAGGGAAACCCAAAAAAGGATGCGCTGGATGCAATATTAATAATGGATGGTGTTTTGGACTTTTTCAACAGGTGTATTCCTTCCTTCAAAATGTAAAACATCCCATTCAAGCTGATGTCAATCGTACGTTCCCAATCTTTGGGATTGATATCCTGCAACGGAGCTGTTGGGCCGGCAATTCCGGCGCAATTTACGATCACGTCTATATGATCCACTTCAGCAGAAACGCGTTTGAAAAAAGCTGTGACCTGATTGTAATCGGAAACGTCCGTTTGTTCAATGGTGACGGCTGGGTGCGTTTGCTGAAACGCTTCAATGAAATCACCCGATATGTCACAAATAAATACCCGGCAGCCTTCCTCTAAAAAAGCTTCCGCGATGGATCGGCCGATACCAGACGCTCCCGCCGGTATGATGACGTTCAAGGGTTCATGCAGAAATTTCATCATTTTCCCAATGTTTTTTTAATAAAGTTACCAGAGAAACTGCCATCAAAATATACACGATCGTCAAGGGTAATGCGGAAACGAGCACAGCCAATTTTAAAGAGTCCAGACCTCCGATGTAAATCAACGACAAGGGTAAAACAACCAAGGTAAACGCCCAAAACAAGCGCTGCCATCTGGCCGGTTCCTGGTGGGCTTCCAGTTTTTCGGATGCGCAGGAAGCCAGTGCATAGGAAGATGAATCAAAGGTTGTGGCCATGAAGACCACGCTCATTAACGTAAAAAACAAAAGAGTGAGCTGGCCTCCGGGCAGGGAACCTATCACTCCGGAGATAGCCTGGGCGCCTTTGCCGATCTGTGTCAAACTGGTTGTCAGAAACATACCTGTCAATTCCAGGTGTAATGCATAATTGCCCAGGATATTGTAAAAAATAGCACACCCGATACTGCCAAACAACATTGTTCCCAACACTACCTGCCGGATACTTCGGCCACCTGAAATTTTGGCAATGAAAATACCATTGAAAGGCCCAACAGCAATCCACCAGGACCAATAAAATATACTCCAGTCTTCAACAAAGCGGGAGTTTGTTAAAGGATCCGTCCACGTCAGCATCCTAAAAAAATTCTGCAGCATTAAACCAAAACTATTTAAACTCATTTTCAGAATAAATACCGTCGGACCAACAATAAAAATAAAAGAAAGAAAAATAAATGCAGCCGTCGTGTTGAAATTACTTAAGCGTTTAATTCCTTTCGTTAATCCCAGGTACACTGATACAGAAAATATTGTAGCGCAGAAAAGCATAACCAGCAGTTTTAAAGAGTAAGTGTCAGGTAGTCCGAAAACAGATTCTACACCGGCTGCAATCATAGGGGTGCCCAATCCCATCGATGTACCTGTGGATCCCAAAAGTCCCACCATAAAAAGTATATCAATAACCTGTCCCGGCCAACCATCGGCATGGCGGCCTAAAACTCCGCGGCAACTATTGCTAATCCTTAATAAAGGTATTTTTTTGACGTAGTACATGTAACTGATAGCAATAGCGGGTAAACAATAAAAGGCCCAACCGGCTACCCCCCAGTGAAACATGCCATAGGTCGCGGCAAATTCAATTGCAGCTTCAGATCTGGGTGCCAATCCAAATGGTGGCGTATCATAATAATAAGCCCACTCGATTGTTCCCCAGTACAAAATGCCTGTAGCAACACCGGCACAAAATATCATGGATGCCCAACTAAACGTACTGAAATGAAATCCACCATCACCCAGCTTGATCTTGCCATACTGGCTGAAAGCCAACCACAGAACAAAGACAAAAACACAAATCGTCAACAATTGATACGTACTACCAAATGAATTTTCTAGAAACACTTTCAACTCCTGTAAAATGGCATAGCTGTCCTGAATCCAAATAAATAAAGGCGCCGTTAAAACAATCAATGCAATTAACGATCCATAGAAAATTACCTTATCTGTTTTGATCAATTTTTGATTCCTTTAGAGGTTTAGGCAAATAGTAGAACATATTGTTAACCACTTCCTGCCCTTTTGGGATTTTAATCAATCACCAGTATGATTACAAAGAAGAAGATTTAAATCTCAACACTAAAAAGAGTTCTTTGGGTGTTCCACCGAAGCCTTGAAAATCGCCGCTGGAATCAAAATTCAGCGATCAATAATCCATATCCATCATACCGCCGCCGCCGCCGTGTTCACGTTCTCCATCGCGGCCCCAGCGTTTCTTCTGCTCCAACTTACCGAAGTTATAACTTAAGGTCAGATACATGGTGCGCGGGGAACGGCGCCGCTCGGCTTCCATGATCTGTGTATAACTTAAACTGCCCAGGTCCACTTCCTGTTCAGTATTGATCCTGAACTTGCCGCTGTCAAACACGTCGCTGACTTTGAAGGTCAAATTCAAACGATTATCCAGGAATCCTTTCTGTACGGCCAGGTCCATGGTGAAATTTCCTTCTGTACTTCCGTCATTAAACTGCATGGGTCCTCTATAACGAGAAGAAAGCTCAATCCGGGCGATGCGCGGTATCGTGATTGTTGACATACCCCAGGCAAAATATCCACTGGATGTTCCATTAAGATCCGCTTCACCGGATCCATAGGTACGTGAATTCCATGTTGTCAAAGATACCATTAGACTGATCAAAGATATGGGCCGGTAATTGACCATGAATTCAATGCCATTAGACTCACCGAAGCCGGCATTATCTGAAGAAATCACCTCGTAGGTTGTATCACCTACCGCTACAAAATCACTATCCCACCAGCGCATTATATCTACTACTTTTTTGTAATATACTCCCGTATTTAAGGTCAGTTTACGGTCAAAGTGAGAAAAATTTAATTCCATCACATCACTGAATTCCGGTTTCACATAGGGATTGCCGACGCGAATATGACTGGTATCAAAAAAATTCCGGGGAAAAGGGTTCGAGGACCAGCGACGAGGGCGGTTCACCCGTTTGCTATACCCGAACTGCAGCTGGTCTTTTTCTGAAATTGTGTACATCCAAAACATACTTGGATATATTTTAAAATAAGGATTTGAAAATGGTGCTTCGGCAATAGCATTATCAATCAGTGTAGTGAAAATATTTGTTGTGTCCTGTGCGCCGTTGGCATTCATGCGTATGCTGGTTTCAACTTGTTCAGCACGAAGGCCCAGCTTAAGGCCCCAGATGGCGCTGAAATCATGGGCCAGTGTTGTGTAAAAGGCATAGACATCTTCCCCGTGCATAAAATCATAGGGCATTAAGTATTCTAGTTCTGAGTTAAAATCTTTTATTGTACCTTTAAATCCTATCTCTAGAAGCGTATTGTCACCGAATGGATGAGTATAATCACCTCTAATTACTAAATTGGAACGTGATTCATCTGCATGGGCGTGTCCAATTTCATTACCGTGATCTTCATCATCATGGTCTTCGTCTTCATGGTCTTCTTCTGCTATCTCTTTTACTTTATCAACGCTGGAAGAATAAGACATGTCAAATTCCAGTTTCTGCTGAGGATCTTCATAATCTCTAACGTATGTCAGATCCAACGCGTTGGTTGCACCAAAATCTATTTCATCTTGATGGACTTCATATTCCAAGGGATAGATGTAATGTAAGCTCTCTTCAGACGTGTTATCATGGTCACTAAATGTTGTGCTAAGTGAAAACGTTTGTTTTTCCGTCACATAGTAGTCCCCACCCAGCTTTACAGTCTTAGACACTGGCATTCTAATCCTTGATGTATTCTGTTTAGATGTATCCGCCCTACTGCCGTAATCCATAATAAATGTACGGAACCCATCACTCTGGCGAGAGCCTTCCCGATAACTCGCGTTGGTAAATAAATTAAATTTTTCCCGGCGGAAGTTGAGCATTCCGGAGGCATTGAATTGATCAAATTGTCCAGCAGTAATAGAGGTATGACCATTAACACCTTCAAACTGGCCGCGCTTTAAAATTATGTTAATGATTCCGCCCATGCCGTCGGGGTCATATTTCGCGGAAGGATTGGTGATTACTTCCACCCGATCGATCATGGCCGCCGGAATATTATCCACCATGGCTCGTCGGTCACCATGCGTAAGGCCGCTGGGTTTACCATCAATAAGCACATTCACATTCTGGTCGCCGCGCAGGCTGATATTACCGTCAATATCCACATCCAAAGAAGGAATTTTCTTTAATGCATCGGAAGCAGTACCGCCCTGCACGGTCAGGCTCTGGTCCACAAAAAAGATTTTTTTATCAATGGTCTGGATAAACTGCGGCACTTCGCCAATAACTTCCACTTCCTGCAACTGCACCAATGAAACTGATAAAGCGATCGTACCCAGATCCTGTTCAATGCCGCCGCCCCTGTCTCCAGGAAAAAGGTTTATCGATTCAATAACGGCTTTTTCATAGCCAATAAACTCCACTACTACCCGATAACGGCCCAGGGGGATTTCTTTAACTTTGAAATGACCTTGTTGATTAGTCACGGCACCCGTTATTATTTCTTCATCGCGAGCACGAACAATTGAAATGGATGCATATTCGATAGGTTCATTGCTAGCGGAATCCAAAACAACACCCTGTAAAATGCCAATGGCCGGCATTTGCCGCGAACCATCACGCTGGCCCATGAGTGCAGTTATACACAAAAATAATATAATAATTTTCTTCATTTAATTTTTTTAATGTTGGTTCAATATTTTGTTTAGTGGCAGTATAGACTAAACAAGACACATACGATTGTCAAAAGTAAAAAATATTAATAATTAGCAGAGGAATTTACGTCTGTTTATTAGTTAATAGTGTAAGATCCTTAAGTTGCTGTTTCAAATCATCAGGTGATTTCACTGCCTTCAATTTCTTATTCGGTAGCTCATACAGGTCAGCTTTTGTTTTAAACCAGGTTTTATCAGAACGGTATCGCTTCGTTCCTTTTTTGAAAAATTTCGCTTTTTCATCCAGTTCATCTTTCGGCAGCCAACCACAAACCGTCAATTCTTTCTTCTCCTCGTAATAACTGCAGAAAATGAATACGTCCGTGGGATAGTCCTTTTGTAACGCTATGAAATTATTTACATAATAATCCTTAACATCCGTAGTTCGGCCCATGGTTTTCACATCAATGGACAAGCCGGAAAACTCCAAGTCTTCACCGTGGTCGAAACCTTCTTCCCCGGTGATCAAATCTACATGAAACATGGTCTGAACTGTACATTGCCCGACTATACCTGTTAACTGTTCATGCGGATTACCATCAGCCACACCTCTATTGCCAAAATTATGTTCAGCAACCAACAACTTAGCATAATCAATAATCTTATTGGATACTTTTATTTTAAACACAGGTCCATTGCCTGTTTTACTTATTTAAGCAAAATCAGTTTTTGGATATGATCAGAATACGCATTTGAAATCCTTAACAAATAAACACCAGAAGCAATAGAAATGTCATTTTTACTTTTTCCTTGCCAAATGAATCGATGATGACCTGCCACTTGATTTTTGTTTTCACTGAAAATCTCCTTTCCCAAGATATCATATATGGAAATAGTAACTTCACTTTTTTCTAGCAGTTCATATTCTATAGAGGTTTGCGGATTAAAAGGATTTGGATAAGCATTGCGGACGATAAATGTTTCTGGTTTATTTACAATATTTACTCCCAAATAATCAAAATTCGTTTGGCCTGTTAATTGACCGTTCATCACAGAAAAAGACAGTAGCTCATCAGTAATTGTAATGGAATCATTATTGGCTACACCGATTATATACCAGGAATAATTCCCATCTATAACTATTGGAATATGTAATGTCCATAATCCTGTAGTTGAATCCAATGCCATTTCTTGTGGGAGTCCGCTGGTCATTTCTCCAACTATACTTACATTCTCATACCAAGATGGATTTGTATTTAATGTAAAAGTAACATCAGTTGCGTAAGGAAGCGTTTTTGGTAAAAAACTAACATCGGTTGTGAATTTATAGGAAAATTGACCTCCGCTTAGATACGTAGCTTCAATAAAAAACGCTGACCAGCCGGAATCCGGTTCCGAAACATCAGCTATATAAAATCCGTTGCCTTGATCCGATAGAATTGAATCTGTCCACGCCTCACCAAGAATTGGATATCTAAAATCAAATGCATTTTCATTGGTAGCTTTCCACATTCTGACTTGTGTTGGAGTCGTAATGGTTTCAAATTGTATAGAACCGTCTTCCATTACCTCCCATGAAAATTCAGGTAATGCATTATTGAATAGAATTGCTTTATAAAATGCCAAAATACTATAAATTATATCTTCGATAGCTGAATCCATTTCATGCCCTGTGTTGGGTACATACCGTTGGAAAGTAGGACCCGGAAGTTCATCAAAATAAAATTGGGATGAGGGTACAAAAAACTCATCACCAGTGGCGTGAATGAGAAATTTTGGCATGGTAAAACGATCTTTATATTCCAGGGGGTCTACAATATCTGTTAAATCATGGATTTCCGGGTAGGAAAACCAATCAAAAATACCCATATCTTCGTAATCTTCTACTGCTTCAGACCAAAAACCATAGGCACCATAATGATGCCTGAAGGATTGGACTAAATTTAGCGCATCAAAAACGAGCGGTATAGTTGCACACACACGCTCATCGACTGCAGATGTTAGCCAAGTCGTCCAACCTCTTTTCGATGCACCACTCACTACAAATTCATTGATATCGATCGGATCATCCAAATCGCCTAAATATGATTGCACCATATCCATACCTCGCACCGCACTTTTAACCATGGGCAATTGTAAAATCCAAGTTTCATCTCCGCTGTTTAAATATTTATCCCAGGTATAAGCTATAATTTCATCTTCACTCCTGGGTTCAGTTTCATCCGAAAATGTAAGCGGCTCATTGGGAACCATTCCAAATTCAACTACAATAGAATTGGTTAAAGTGGCAATCATTACTAATTCTTCAATAGCATCATCCGGTGGATCTGGTGTATTGCTTCCACCATCAATAAAAAACAATGCTTTGTCAAAATACATGTCATCTGGAACAATAATTCCAACCCAATGCTCCCAGAGTGTTCTGTCTACTTCGCTTGTATCGCGCCATGTTTGGGATGATAAATACAAAATATATTTAGTATAATTATCTCCAAAAATGGTATCCGCTGCATAATAGCTGTAAGATGTATCCTCCAATGCTATATAATTATCTAATGCCGGGCTTTGGGCAAATAATAACGACAATAGTATTGCAATATTTATTAAAATTGTTTTTTGAATTTTAATCATTTTTCTAATTATTTTTTAATCGTTCAGTTGCAGTTGAACAATATTGTTCTGAAGTATCAATGCCTAAAAATCTTCTATTTAATTTTGCAGCTACAGCTGTTGTTGTACCTGCGCCATTGAAGGGGTCTAATATTATGTCATTTTTATAACTAAATAATTTTAACACTCTTTCAGCTAATGCTTCCGGGAACATTGCAGGATGGTCATATTTTTTCATTTTCCGTTCTGGCGCTACAGACCATTTGGCAACCACCCATTCCTTAAATTCATCAGCTGAAATATCGATATTTTCTTTTTCACCAGTCTTTTTCATTTCTCCCTTGCAGAAGATTTCTATGAATTCCCACGTGTATTTCATATAAGGACTACTGGGGCTTTTCCAACTACCCCAGGCAGTGTATTTGCAATTATAATTATTTTTTTCCCACAGCACTTCACCTTTCCAGATCAATTTCCTTTTGATGCAATGCTTACTGATAAGATGATGGCTGGGTATATAATCAGAAAAAAGCGGCTGTACATTAATGATCAGCCGGCCGCCAAATTTTAAAACGCGGATGCACTCATCTAAAATACGAAAGAGTTTCTTGAAATAAGCATCCCAGTTATGATCATCATCACTGCCTTCGTATTCCAATCCAAAGTTATAGGGTGGTGATGTAAATACAAGGTCAATGCAGTTATTTGGCAATTTTTGCAGGATATCCTGGCTGTCACTGCAAATGATTTGGTTATTGAATTCCTCTGGCAATTCAGTGTTCTGATCTTTAAACTTATGATTCAATGTATAAAAATGTTTCCCTCGGCGTCCTTCTTTTGCTATCCTGTTTTTTACCTTGCGCTCACTGTCATAATCAACATATAGCCGTTTACCGCTTTTTATTCCATAACTTTTAATATTATGAATAGATTTTTCTATTTCATTGAGGATTGGTGCTGTTTCCAGTCCGCAATCGGCTTGGACTGTATTTTTAATGAGGGAAAATTGCTGGAAATCAAGGGCCCGCAGGTTTACAGTTAACGTTGATCCATTGGTTTCAACAATAAAATCACGGGGATTAAAAAATGAATTCAGTTCTTTAAGGGCCAGTTTACCTTTGTTATCCAGTTTTGAATCCAGTTTGATAGTGATTTCTTTGAATGTCTTCACAGTTGATAAAATTAGCTGATTTTTATACACATAGCAACATATCTGATTCAAATTTGCTTCATGAGCCAATCTGCTCTACATTGAGACATGCGCATCATCTTAAAACACAATTATTACCTTATTTGGTTTTGGTTTCTTACACTGAACTTTGCCCAGGACACCTTTTCAATCGTAGCTGTAGACACCAATACAATGGAGATCGGCAGTGCCGGTGCTTCATGTATCGCCGGTTCCATTATGATCAGTGACATTATTCCCGGTACCGGCGCTATCCATACGCAATCATATTGGAACCAGGCCAACCAAAATAATGCCCATAACTGGATGGTGCAGAGCTATACACCAGATGAGATAATTAACCTTTTAGAAAATAACGACGCTCAAAATAATCCATCGATTCGTCAATACGGAATTACTGCCTTATTGGACAGCAACCGCAGCGCTGCCTACACCGGCAGTAATTGTTACGATTACAAGAACCATATTTTAGGCCCCAACTACGCCATCCAGGGGAATATACTTTCCGGGCAGGATGTACTGGATAATATGGAAATGAATTTCCTGACAACTGAAGGCTCGCTGTCGGTAAAACTGATGGCAGCCTTGCAGGGAGCTAATATGTCGGGAGCTGATTCACGCTGCAGTCAATACGGAACATCATCCCTATCGGCATTTATTCGCATGGCTGAAGCTAATGATGATCCCGATTCCCTTTACCTGCACTTGAATGTTAATAGTGTCGTTCCCGGAATTGAACCCATTGATTCGTTGCAAGTACTCTTCGATTCATGGTACGCTGCTGTGCAACCATTTACCTCGGGCGATGTAAACCGGGATGGAATATTGGGTATAATTGATGTATTGAAAATCCTGGATTTTGCCATGAATCTCTCTGAACCAACCTATATGGAATCCTGGCCGGCGGACTATGACAGCAATGGAGCCATCAATATTAACGATGCCTTTGGGCTTATTTACGCTATTTTAGAGATTGATTGAGTCCGTTATAACTTTGTCCTCATGCCTGGAGTTTAAATCACTGTAACTTTCACGCCGAAAATTGAATTTGATTGTTTCGTTTACTAAAAACCACCATAGCACTTACAGATTGCAATGATAAATAGACACCTGCCGCGACGCGACCATAATCAATTATTTGTAACAGCATTTTTTCTTTTTCTTTACTCATGTGCACCTAAAGTACCAGTTACTGACTACGTCGATCCTTTCATTGGTACTGATGGAACCGGCCACACATTTCCCGGCGGCGCCATGCCCTTTGGAATGGTCCAGCTTTCACCAGACACGCGCAGTAGTGGTTGGGATAATTGTTCCGGGTATCATTCCTCCAATCCAACTATTTTGGGTTTCAGCCATACCCACTTATCCGGAACAGGAGCTATTGACTATGGCGATATATTGCTCATGCCCATGTCAGGGGAATATCATCTTCAACCTGGAAATGAATCTGATCCAAAAAATGGGTATCGATCTGCATTCGATCATTCTTCAGAAATAGCGGAACCGGGTTATTATGCTGTTACATTGGATGATGATAATATTCGCGCAGAACTGACTGTGACTCCCCGGGCAGGCATGCACCGTTATACCTTCTCTTCTGCTGAACCCGCTCACCTCCTGTTTGACCTGCAGCATGGCTTGGGCGACAATGTTATTGCAAGTTCATTAGCAATAACCGGGGAAAATGAAATATCAGGGATGCGGCGATCCAGGGGCTGGGCTAATGATCAGTTCATATATTTCACAGCCCAATTTTCCAAACCGTTTGACTCTGTTGGCATCGCCATTGATGACCAAATCAACAAAGGACTATTAACTGCCTCTGGAAGTAACATTAAAGGTGTTTTTACTTTTAATGATCTAAAAGAACCTCTGCTGGTTAAAATCGCTATTTCTGCAGTTGACATCGGTGGGGCCAGTAAAAATTTAGCAGCTGAAATCAAGGGTTGGGATTTTGATTACATTCGCTTAAAGGCATTGCAAGCATGGCAAAATGAATTATCTTTGGTAAAGGTGAAAGGGGGCACACTGGAAGAAAAAACGAATTTTTATACAGCCCTTTACCATAGCTTCATTGCACCAAATACATACCAGGACGTGGATGGCCGCTACCGTGGCGCTGACTTGAATATCCATACCCTACCCGAAAATGAAAACATGTATACTGTTTTTTCCCTTTGGGATACGTTTCGAGCTACCCATCCGCTGTATACTGTCTTAAAACCATCATTTGCGAAAGAATTAGTTCGCACACTGCTTACAAAAGCTGCAGAAGGCAACCTCCTCCCCGTTTGGGAATTGGCGGCCAATGAAACGGGTACCATGATTGGCTATCATTCCATTCCGGTAATTGTGGATGCGTATATGAAAGGCCTCCGGGATTTTGACCATGAAGCAGCGTTGAACGCAATGGTGGAATCTGCCATGCAGGACCACCTGGGGTTGGATACCTATAGAAGTGAAGGTTATATAGCCTTAGAACGGGAAAATGAATCTGTTTCCAAAACATTGGAATACGCATATGATGATTGGTGTATAGCCGTCATGGCAGAAGAAATGGGAAAGAACGGGATTGCAGAAAAATATTTTCGACGATCGTTGAATTATCTGAATGTATATGACCAAAAAACAGGGTTTTCCCGCGGAAAGAAATTCGGAGCATGGGTAGAACCTTTTGACCCCAGCGAAGTGAATTCCATTTATACAGAGGCCAACGCTTGGCAATACAGTTTCTTTGTTCCCCATGATATCAGTGGCATGGTCGACATGATGGGTGGAGATGCAGTTTTCAGTGATCGGTTGGACCAGTTATTTACCGTTTCATCTACTCTTTCAGGAAGACATCAGCCGGATATCACTGGAATGATCGGTCAGTATGCCCATGGGAATGAACCCAGCCACAATTTCGCCTACCTATACAATTATGTGGGTCGTGCATTCAAAACACAGGAACGAGTCCGCCAGATCATGGATTATCTTTACACATCTTCCCGAGATGGATTATGTGGAAATGAGAATTGCGGACAAATGTCATCATGGTATGTTTTTTCAGCCATGGGATTCTACCCGGTCACTCCTGGTCAGGATGTTTATGCCATCGGTACTCCCATATTTGATGAGGTCACGATCTACCTAGAAAATGGACAAACTTTTACGATCAATTCTCCCGGCACATCATCAGAAAAGAAATACATTCAATCTGCAATGTTGAATGGGAATGCATATTCCAAATCATTTATCTCTCATGGAGATATAGTTAAAGGCGGTGAATTGACCTTCGAAATGAGTTCCACACCTAACATCGAATGGGGTTTTAACCTAAAAGACAGGCCCTTAACGTCTGTGTCAATAACGGCAGTGATGAATCCCACTATTTCAGCTCCTTCAGGTGCATTCTTAAAAGATATGACCATTACCATGGATTGCGGAACACCCGGGGCGGCCATTTACTATACATTAGATGGAACCACGCCTTCCCCAACTGCTCGTCGTTACCGCCAGCCTATCCAATTGACTCGATCCACAACCGTTAAAGCTATTGCTATGAAAGATGGTTACCTCCCCAGTTATATCGAATCAGTGAATTATAATAAGCTCCCAAACAATATCAGCATCAGATAACATGAACCATACCACCAGCAGTATACTGCTGGTGGTGATAAAGGGTTGTTCGATACAGTACGAGGGATTCACTCAGCTTGGGGTTCATGGTAAGGCTTTTTTGGGAAAGACTTCTATGCAACGGTGGATCTTGGAAAAATACGATTTTTGTAATTCTATCCATTAGAACGGCCTGAAAAATGATATGACAATTAAAATAAGTTAAATAATTGAGCAGGATAATGGCTTTAATTCAGCAATACTTGCTTCAATTTTATCCCCGGACTCAACCGGGCCTACACCCTCAGGTGTTCCAGTAAAAATAATGTCTCCCGGGTATAATGTATATATTTTTGAAAGTTCATTTACGATTGCAGCAGAATTACGGACCATATTTTTTATATCACTCTTCTGTCGTTCTTCACCATTAACTATTAGCTGAATTGTTCCAGAGTCTATATGTCCGCACTCTTCGGCTGGTGTTATACTTGAGATGGGAGCGGAGTTTGGGATACTTTTTGCCAATGACCACGGCTTGCCCTGTTCTTTTGCTGCCCTTTGAAGATCTCGACAGGTCATGTCTATACCAACAGCGTATCCATAAATATGTTCTAATGCTATTCCTGCTGAAATATTGGACCCTTCCTTTCCTATCGCCACCACGAGTTCTACTTCATGCTGGAAATCGTCTGTAAATCCAGGAATAGGAATTTCGGCTACATTATTTACAATAGCTTCCGGTGGTTTCATAAAATACACGAAGGGAGTATCTGATTCTTCATAACCCATTTCAACAATATGCTTTTGATAATTCCGCCCCACGCAGAAAATCCTGTGAACAAGAAAAGTTTTATCACACCCTGTAATGGGTATAGATATTTGAGGTGGCGAATTAATGTATGTCATTTTTTCGAGTAGAAATTACTAAAGAAATGAATAAAACAGATTATTGAGCAGAAAATAGGACTTTTTTCAATATGTCTTAGTGATAAATATCACAAAAAACCACCTTGAAGGTGGTTTTTTCATGAAAATTTTTGTGAGAATAAGAATTTATTTAACTAATAATACTTTCAGATGTTGAACATTATTTTGTGTGACTAATTGGATAAAATATACACCACTGGCATACTGATCCGCATGCCAAGCAAATGAATATTTTCCAGGAGCTTGAGAGGAATAGTTCATTATTGATTTTTTTACTTTACCCTGCAAATCAATAACATTGATATTCACAGGTGTTTCCTCATTGATTACATAAGAAATAGTTGTAGTGTTATTAAATGGGTTCGGATAACACGAATTCAATTGCGGTTCATCAGGCAGCAATGACTCATCCATTGCTGAAAGAACACTCATATTCTCCAAAGCAGAGCTTAAAGAAGCTAGAAAACTTGTGCCCAGTGGGGGCATAATTGTGCCTTTTTCAGTATAAACGACTTGCATATTGTGATCTATTATGACATGGTGAGGAACAGGCCCCTCCGCAAATAAACTTCTCAAATTCAAACGGTTATCATCAATAATTGGATATGAAACTCCATAATCCTTGGCCCAGTCTTTACAATCGTATGTTTCATGCCAACCGGCACCTATACCGATTGTAATTAGACCTTGGTCTTCATACATATCGTGGATCGTTTGGGTATACAACGCTTCTAATTGGCAACGCCGGGAAGTTGTATTAAAAAACACCAACCAGATAACTTTATAATCACCGCCATTAACGTCGCCGAAATAATCATACAAAGTCCATTCTGCATCTGTAGAACAGAGGGAATCTGTAAAATCAGCAACATAATCACCGACTTTATAACTCTGGGCGGAAAGATTGCTCAATCCTGCGACGAGTAAAAAGATTATTGTTTTATGCTTAAACATTCTCAAATCTTTGATTTTACTTTCAAAAATAGTCTGTAAATCTAATATAACAGGGAAATTAGATGCAGAAAAATATTTTAACGGCTGATTTTGAAGAAAAGTGTAGGTGTTACACCCATAATTTCAACATCATTTACTAGAATATCTTGATCCTTTGAGGCAAAGGTATAGCGCTTATGACTAATATATTTATTATTATAAACATTAAATAGCGATAATCCAAATTCCCAATTCAGCCCAAAATACGTTATATTGCGTACAATGCTAAAATCCATTCGATGAGAAGCAGGTAATCTTGAAGCATTAAACGTACCCGCCTTGGCTTCTAAGGCAACGTTACCATCGTCATCTTCGTATATTTCCAAATTTTCTTCCTTGGTATATGCCCGGCCAGAAAAATACAACCACGAAAATGTGAGCTGCCAGGGCCCAATATTGGTCATCGCAACTGTTTTAAAATCATGGGTGCGGTCATAGTCAGTCAAAAATGAAGAACTGGCATTTAAATCATCGAACAGCCACTCAGCTATTCCATAATTATAACTGACCCAGCCATGTACTTTACCAGTAGATTTTTTCATAAGAATTTCAAACCCTCGTGTTTTTTCTTCGCCGAGTATCAATAATCCAGAACTGTACGCATCTGCTGGGAAAAGGTAATTTGGGTAATGATGTAGTCTGGAGAAGTTTGCTATATTTGATTTTTTATTGTAATAATACTCGATATTCAAATCATAGCCTGTAAATGAACGCTGGAACCCAAAAACAAGTTGTTCAGCATTTGCAGTTTTTAATGAATCGGTAGCCAATAACCAAACGAATTTGCTTCCGCCGGAAATGAAATCGTTACTGAACCGATGCATATATTGAATATGCCTGCCCCATGATGCCATAATGACCGATCGGGGTAAAATTGTATACCTGACAGTTAATCTAGGTAATAATACCCATTTTTGATCCATAGAATATTTCGATGATCGTAATCCTGCAATTAGGGTACCTCCTGGTGTGATTTCAATTTTGTCCTGTATATATAATGCAAGAATTTGTTTATTTACATTACGGTCAATTATTTGAATTGACTTTTGCTGCCTGGCTTTAAAATTCGTTGCATAGTTAGATAACCAGAATCCGCTTTCAAAGCTATGCTTATTCATAAGCCATTCATTATTAAAATGCATTGTAATATCCTCAATAACATTTTGTTCATCCCGCACATCATTAAATACGAGGGTATCAGTCAAAATTGTAACAGATTCAGTCATTAATTCGTGATTGCTATTATACGTTGATTTGGACAAAAGCCATTGTGAATAAGCACCATTTTTCCATTGGTGTGAGAATTTCAGGCTCAATCCTTCATTACTCCATTTTGTTTCATCAATCTTATGAAAATGGATATCGCCAATCGATTCAAACTCAAAGCTGCTGTTTTCTGAGAGTATATCTTCACTTGTATAAAAGCTTAACGATATTATATCCCTGGACGTAGGCAAGATGGTCAATTTAGCGTTTAGATCAGAAAATTGAAATTCAGGGTTATAAACCTGTGAAGCAGTGGAATCTATCAAGACCACTTCTTCGCCAACATTTAAACCGCTCCCTTTGGATAAATACCTGTGAATTTTAGTATAAAAGTTTGAATGCATTTGATTGGTAAATGTTTTTCTGTGGGTTAATAAAAAACTACCTTGCTTAAACAACGGCTGCTGTAGCGAAAAACCGCTACTCAGCTGGTTTGTAAACAAGGATACCCGAGTTTTATTCATATCACCGTTTTTTCCCGTCATATTTATTACACTGTTTATGCGGCCACCATAACGGGCGGGAATTCCACCTTTATATACTTGAATATCTTTTACTGCCAGTGCATTAATCGAACTCACAAATCCAAAAAAATGATCCATTTGATATAAGGTCATACCATCAAGTATAACCAGGTTTTGATCCGGTGTCCCGCCCCGTATATACAGGCCGGCAGATCCAGTATTCCCAACTTGGATGCCAGGCAGCAATCTTAAGGAACGCAATACATCGTTTTCACCGAGATTGGGCAGCATGGCGACATTACGAGGAGAATAAGATAGCTGGCTTATTTGTTCACCCGGTTTCATGATATCCGCTTGGTTACCAGTAACTGTAACATCCTCGCTGGAAAGGATAGTCGGTTGCAGATGGATGTAAATGATGGCATTTCGTGCATCATTTTTACCTATGGGTACAGTCTCTAATTCATATCCTATATACGAAACACTTAACGTACATTGTTCAGCTGTGATACCCGCTATATTATAAAAACCATTTTCATTGGAAACACTGCCGGTATAAGTATTCACAATGCTGATACTGGCGTGGGGGATAAACTCTCCACTCTGTTGGTCAAGGATATACCCCGTTATATTATAGGGATCATTCCATCCTTTTTCTGAAATGATAATGAATTGATTATTTTTTTTGGCCCACTGTAATCCAGTGTTTTCCAAAAGCAAAGTAATTGCTTCTTCCTCAGAACAACCTGAACATTTTGCTGATATAGTTACATTTTCCAAGTAACTATCCTGGTAAACGATGGATAGTTGATACTGATCGATTAACGAATCAAGAACAGTATTGAGGGGTTGATTTTGAACATCAAAAAAAATCCCGCTTTGCTCTTGAGGCAAAGCGGGATTCTGTGCAAGAAAGACTAGAAGTATGTTAACTAGGCGACCATTAGTAAATGATGTAAGTATCCTTTTCAAACTTAAAAGACCGTTGTGCTAGTGTAGCGAGTGTTTCCATTACGGGATTGAAATCATCCGCTTCTATAACACCTGTAACTGTTATGTTAGCAAGGTCGGCACTCGCAAATTCAATTTTCACGTTAAATTTACGCTCAATTTCTTTACAAACAGTCTTTAGATTTGTGCTTTCAAGGATCAGCCTGTTATAAATCCAGCCTGGGTATTTATTGTGTTCAATTTTTTCAGGAAAGCCTGGGTTGCTGCTAGGATCAAAGTCAACCATCTGGCCTGCAGTTAAAACAACATCTTTGGATTCTTCAGCCCCGGAAACTTTTACAATTCCTTCAAGTACTGATACACCGATATCTGTACCACGGGAATGAATATTAAATTGCGTACCCAGCACTTCCACCGCTGCGGAACCAAATTCCACGATAAATGGAACCTCCTCTTTTTCAACGTCAAAAAATGCTTCACCATTTAATGTTACGTTGCGATGATCACTGCCAAAACCTTTTTTATAGGCGAGCTTACTTTCAGCGTTCAATTTCACGGTTGATCCGTCCGCCAACGAAACAGTTTTGAATTCTGCACGTTCAGCAACGATTGATGTTGTGGTGTAATTATTATATAAAAAGGGAGAAATCAATGTTAATGCCAACGCAGCTGCCACTGCCCAAACAAGTTTGGGTTTAATAAATGGAGTAGGTGCCATTGGTTTTACTGCATCTTTTTGGATAGTTTCAGTTTCTTGAATATCCATTAGTTGTTCCATCCGCATCCAGGCATCGTTTGTATCCGGAGCTTCTGGTAAACGAACCTTGGCGCTTTCCTCCCAGATGCGCTGCATGATTCGATCAAAATTATTTTCAAAGTTTTTCATTATTTAAATCAGTTCTTAATATATTTTTTTATTATGTAAAAATTGGTTTTTTGTTTCTGCTTATATAACGTTTCTTTCTGCATACTCACTTACAAATAATTCTTCAAATTTTTCTTTAAAATTTTAAGGGCCCTGTATAATTGGTTTTCTACAGTTCTCCTCGACAAATTTAAAATTGCAGCTATTTCCTTATTGGCCAAACCTTCCAGCCGGCTCAAAATAAAAATTTCCCGGCATTTTTCAGGTAAATGATCATTAACTATACGGTTAATCTGTTCCTGCAACTCATTTAATTCCTGGGATTTTTGGGGATCATCATAGTGGGATTGTTCCGGTTTTGGAACCGTGTCCTTATGGCGTACTCGAACTTCCTGGTAGCGGAAATGGTCGTAGCATAAATTGGTGCCGATTTTGGCGATTAATGAAAAGAATGACTTTTTTGGATCCAGGGTTGCCCGGTTATTCCAGACCCGTAAAAAAGTATCCTGTACTATATCCTCTGCCAAGTCTTCATCATGCACCCGGTAAACAATAAATCTGAATAAGCTGGCGTGGTACTGCTGAAACAGTTGCTTAAAAGCAGATTTGTCAGAATTTTTTACGTTTTGTAATAGTGTTAACTCGCCATCAGACATGGATTATCTTTCATATCAGAACGGGAAATTAACGATCATTCCATGAGTTACAACAATTGATATTTTTTATAGCAAAAACCCCAGAACAACCGAAGAAGGGATAGGGGATAAATATAGGTAAGCGTTCTGGGGCTTAATAAATGCTGAATCAGTTTTTCCTGATTCTACTGTTAATACGAGCTACTCCTATGTGCATACTCAAAACTATTTTGCATTTTGTTTAATAGCCATGGTGTTATTTTATAAATATGTGATCATCATTCTGGAAAGCCTTGAACTCCAGGGTGTTTCCACTGGGATCCTTGAGAAACATAGTGGATTGCTCACCGGCATTACCTTTGAATCGTGTTCGGGGTTCAATGACAAAATCGACATTTGCTGCTGAAAGCTTTTCAGATAACGCATCCCAATCCTTTTTTTCAAGTATGATGCCATTATTTCAAAAGAATAAGTTTTTGAGTCTGCACAAAATTCCCGCTTTGCAGCTGCACAAAATACAATCCGCTGGACACATTTTCTGCATGCCAGTTGATTTCGTGTTCTCCCGGATTTATATGTTCATCAATGAGCGTTTCTACTCGACGTCCGGTTATATCAAACACTCGTAGGGACCACAGATCTATGGTCCCTACTGAAAACCGGAGGGTAGTGGATGCATTAAAAGGATTGGGATAGGGCTCGTACAATTTGAATTCATCAGGAATTTCCTGCATATCACTTATGGCCACAATTTCTCCACAGCCAACACCGTAGAATCCAATGGTGGAACCGTCTGCACCAAGACCAACACATGGGGAATTTTCAGCCAATTGATAATCACCGCTGTTCACAGCACAGAACAAAGGATCATCATCGAATACATCGAATAATCCAAAATTCACTGTGCCATTATTATTAGTTTCAACTCCAGTTACATATTCATCTAAAATAGAATAATGAATATTTACTATGGATCGATCGCCATATTCAGAAAAGGCGATCTGCTGGGGGCTGCTCCCCCAGACAATTGAATTGGTAAATGATACTTCACTTTCATGCATGAATAATGCGCCACCTTCTATTTGGGCAGAATCATTGGCGATCGTTACATGATCTAATGTACCGCTGGATTTATAGAACGAAAATGCGCCACCTTTTACATTGGCACCATTGTCAACCACCAATACGTGGGTTGCATTTATTGTGCTGTGGGCAGCATACACTGCACCCCCTT
>Ga0208132_1000001_pt1 | contig 142287 bp, 116 predicted proteins | sample ETNtaG_16_FD_185785 | JGI IMG/M metagenome (GOLD analysis project Ga0208132, IMG submission 185785) | Marine microbial and viral communities from oxygen minimum zone, Eastern Pacific Ocean - ETNP201406SV199 (SPAdes) (version 2) | ecosystem: Environmental > Aquatic > Marine > Oceanic ... | reverse complement strand
AGGCGACCCATGCGGGCATTTTAAGTTCTTTTGCCGCCTTGATCGCCACCTCTGCCTCCGGGGTTGAATTAAATGTCTCAAACAGGAAAATATCAGCGCCTGCATCGGCATAATCTGTGAGCTCCTCCAGGTATTCGTCATATATTTTCTCAACGTCCGGGTTGCGGTCCGGCCGAAAACACCACTCCAATGTGGTAATGGAAGCGGCAATGGGTGTATTGCTCCGGCCAAGCGAGGAGCGGGCTTTATCCGCCAGTGCAACAGATTCATGAATGAGTTCACCTGCCCGGTCCAGCAATCCACTGGCACCCATAGCTGCCAGGTGTTTATCATTGGCAAAATGATTCCGGAAGCTGCGTTTGCTGAGTTGAAAAGTGTTGGTAGTGATCACGTCTGCGCCAGCATTGATATAGTCCTGATGGATCTCCAGGTTTAATTCCGGTTCAGTTTTCAGCTGATGGCTGGCCCAGGTGTATCCCCTTCGCAGAATTTCCGTGCCAATACCGCCATCCAGCAATGTTACCTGCCGGTCATCTATCCTGTTTTTTAATTCCGTATAGCCCACGTCGTTACGTTATTATTTCCCGCACAGCGCGGATATGTTCTGGGGTTGTCCCGCTGGAACCGCCGATTATCTGAACGCCCTGGTCCAACCAGCCCTGTGCTTCCCGGGCATAGTTTTCCGGTGATACTTCTTCGATATTTTCAAAGCGGGGATAAAAATCCGGTTTCCAGCTTGGCGGACTGTATCTGCCAATAACCGCCTTGGCACCGGAGGGTGACCCATTTATAATATTGGGCAGGCTTTTTGTTATCATGGGCATACTCCCGGCAGAGACAAGGACAGCTTCTGCCCCCTTGCTCCGGGCAAGATCTGCTGCAGAGTGGAGGGATTCACCGTTTAAAAGATTTCCATCCGTACCTGGAACAAAACTCATCCACACAGGAAGGTCAAACCCAGAGGCTGCCTCCAGGGCTGCCTCCGCTTCCCTAGTATTATTCATTCCTTCAAAAAAGATCAGATCAACACCGCAGGAAGAGAGAATCTCTGCACATTCCCTGTGGTGAGCAAGGCAGTCGTTTCCAGGCGGTGACAGATCGGGGCGGAATACATGCATAACCGGTGAAATGGAACCTGCAAGGGGAACTGTTTCGGCCTTACCAGTCTCAGTTAATGCTTCTTTTGCCAGGGTTACGGCAGAGCTGCACAGCTCAACGGCTTTTGAGGGCAGTCCGGTGGCGCCGATCAGTTCCATGTGTTCCCCATCCCGAAAAAAGTTTATAAAGTTGCGCTTGGTTAGATTAAATGTGTGAGTGGTGAGAATATCAACACCGGCGTTTAGATAGTCTCTATGGATATCACGGATTGTATCCGGTGCATCTTCAATGCCGTGCTGGCGCCAGCGAATGCCCCGGCGTGTTACTTCCGTACCGATGCCTCCGTCTAAAAGAACGGCCCGGCCAGCCGATAGTTTTTCACGTATGGCATTATAATTCATCTATGCATTTCTCAAATTATATTTTTCAATAATAGATTCCATTCTAACTTCGTATAGGTTCCGAAAGTTACGTTTAAAGCTCAAACAGTTTCAATCGGCAAAAACAAAAAAACCCGCTCAGGTCGGGGATTAAATATCGTACACTTAAATTCTTCGATACACCTGTTATTCATTCATGATCATTATTTCCTGGTCCAATACATCGGTCCATTCCATTTGGGATACATCAGGTATTTCAAAACGTTTATCATGCCCCCAGTCGTGTTCCAAAACATTTTGCCAACCCACATGGACTTTTGTCCATAGAATGGGGCCGTTGTAAATGGGATTGTTGATGTTCCTGTACACATAGTGGTTCGCATTCTCTTTTTGATAGATATCCCTGTCCATGGAGTTGCGCAGTTTCCTGAATAACCGAACATCCCCGAATTCCTTTGCGGCCAAAAGTCCCGTCAGTGTGGCCAGGGGCGATGGACCTGCTTCCCTGTCCTCCTTTACATAGGCATAGGGACCTATCTCCCGGGTGAAATAGTCTTTCCAAATGTCATAGAGCCCTTCATTGTATGCCGGTTCATAGGGCCTCAGGAATGTCATTGTCCAAGCATTGGTATATCCCGAAAGCAAGGGATTGCAAAACTCATGCTTTGTGCTGTACATCTTCAAATAGAGCCCGTATTCCTCATCCGTCATCTTGTTTTTGATAAAATCGATGGACCACCTGGCTTCCACATCAGCATAGGTGGTGCCATATAATTTATCGTAGATCAAAAGGCTCAGTAAGGAAATGGAATTGCATTGGGCAAAATACCGGCCCGGTTCACAGTCTGCTCCCTCATGTTTTCCCTCTGCATGGTGCCTGCGCATCTCATCAATGATCTTGTCGGTGAGCCAGGTATACTCCCTGCTGAATTCCTCATCGCCTGTCATGAACTGGTAGAGCCCGTACATGAGGTTCAAATGTCCCTTGTACATCACATTGCCTTCAGAAATGGGGTCATCTCCCATGCCGTATTCGATCCAGTCACCCCAGACCTTTACGGACTTCATTTTCTTGATCATGAGATACATGGCATGTTTGGCCCTGTCTGCATGTTTTGCGCTGATCATGGCAATGGAAGGCATGGCGTAAGACGAAAAAGCAATGCCGTATCTCCAGCGCATCTGTTCAGAAACGTCCCATCCAAAAAATTCATCCCCGGTGATGTCCATAACTTCATAGGTGTTATAGACATAATTGAATTGTCCGATCTCATCTGTTTGCAGTTCCCGCTGGCCAACGGGTTTGAAATAGTTCTCTGCCTTTGGCAGTCCAAAAGGATAGATACAATAGATGGCGATCAACAGGACAGCCCCTGTCAAAAAAAGAGCTGTTTTTATCTTATTTTTTGAAAATATTTTATACACAGAACAGGACGAATCTCATGATATCGTCGTAGTCTTTTGCCCTGTACTTCACTGTCTTTGGGCTCACGGACTCCGCTCCCGGATACTGGGATGCCCGGTATGCAGCGGTCGGTTTCACATAGCGGACGGATAGCTCAAACTCATCCGGAAGTTGCCAGGCGCTGTTTTTGTCAACGGATTTCAAGGCGTCACAAACGGTTTTACGGATAGACCTGAGGGATTTTTCCGGATGAATGCTGACGGTGGAGTCCCCAACGCCTTCCATGGTGATAAAGGTGGCAGTGCCTGGGCTTACCTCGGCCACTTCCCTGCACAGTTCCCTGTCCCCGGACACGAACGCCATTGGCACTTGGTGCTTTGCCCCTACATATCCATGAAGAAGAAATTCTGACGCTTCCCTCCCGTTGATAAATATTCGTTCGATCTTTCCTGATGACATGGTATGAGCAAGAGGATTTCCACCTGAGCCTGCCCGGGAATGATATCCCACCATCATAAGAGCGTCAAAGGTCCCGTCCAGTTCCTGTACCATGGAATAAGGATGCCCGCTCCAGCCCCTGATGAGCTCCGCCTCTTCCGGCAGGTCTGCAGAGAGGATATTTCGTCCGGTGTAATGGGCGTCCTTTACCAGGATCTTTTCCGCACCGGCGTCCAGGGCGCCACGGCATGCAGAAACCACCTCTTCAGTCATCCGCTTCTGAAACTGGGCATAATCGGGCTTTTTAGGGTCAACCTCATTCCAGTGCGTCACACCTGTTATTCCCTCCATATCAGCGCTTATATAAACTTTCATAGCCAAATTAATACCTCATTATTTCTTCTTTCATCACTTCAATTTACCTTATCATCACTTTTTTTACAAAGAGATGCCCTCATTCTTCCTTGAGATCAAACACCAGTACATACTGATAAGGCAGATTAGCTGAATTCGGAACCAACCGGAAACCTACTGCTGTCAGTTCACTGACCACCTCCTCTTCCGCCAGCTTCATTTCATCCCTGGGTCCCACCGGCAATTCACCCTTCTTGAAATCAACAATGACAAGCCTGCTCTCCGGCTTAATGTATTTTTTCAGGTTCTCAAAATATTTCGCGCGGTGTTGGATATGATGATAGGTATCGCAGATGAAAACCAGGTCTACCCTTTCAGGGATTTTCGGATCGTCCGGGTCTCCAAGAATGCTTGTCAAATTGGGCAGTTTTTCCTTAACAGCCCGCGCATTCAGGTAGTCCACCAGGTTAGGCTCAATGTCAATCCCGTACACTCTCCCCTCCTTTGCGACCTGGGCAAAGCGAACCGGGAAATAACCGGTGGCTGAACCTATATCGGCGATCACAGAATGTTTTTCAATACCGATGGCCTCTATTACTTCCTCAGGTTTCTGCCATTCATCCCTCGTCGTATCCTCAAAGAGACTGGCCCATTTTTCCGCATCATCAAAGCGGTGGTGCTTGGTCCGTTCTTCTTCGGTTAGATCGTTATGCTGTTTACCATGCTGTGCTGCTGCCACCGTGACCGCTAGTATCGTAAATATTAAAAGAAGTTTAACCGTGGTCGCTTTCATCTGTCTGCACGCTTTGAAATTGTTACTTATACTCAACACTTCCATCTTCTGAAACGTGCATGGTGATCCATTCATAGTTGTCCTTGCTCACTGTTTTTTCTATGCTTTTCTGCAGTGATTTTTGGTTTCTTTCTTTAACTTCCCTGTCAAAGAGTACCAGGTTCGTAATATCATTTTTTTTTCATGCCGTTAAAAATCACAAAGTCAACAGGATGGAACATCACCTTGACATCATCTGGATTGTATTTGTTTGGGTAAAATATAGTGTCGATCTTTTTAGTAGTTTTCATGGCGGCCACACGCCCCTTCTCCCTGGCAATTTCTCTTGTTTCACCTTCCTCCAAATTAATTTTCTCTTCAGTTTTATCAAGGCGGGCAGCGGATTTCTCAAACTTATCCATCCAGTCTGGAGCTGGTTTTTTCTTAATGTAGACATTGGCATCGCTCAATCGGAAGATCTCACCACAGCAGGTGCACACACCGAATATCTGCCTCTGGATGGCAAAAAATTTGATCAGTTCACTTTTCATGGTTTATAGGTTTTAAACCCAACCTTTTTATCTTCAACCACCTGTTTTATTTTTTTCTGCTTTTTTGTAAGCTGGGCACCCCCAGACTTGATATCTACAAAAACAATCTTATCGACCTTTTGCTTTTCACTAAGCCCCTCGAATATGACATAATCGATGGGGTCAAACATTGACCGACAATCGTTCTTATTAAATGTAAAACCATCCAGGGTTGGGGCAAGACGTTCCAAAAGAAATCCAAGGTTTATAGCCTTGGCACCCACTTCTGATTTTATGGGGATGTTTAATTTTCTTTCCTTTAAATTGGCTCTTCGTACTTTCTGCTCATCCAGCATTCTTTTGTACACAGCCTGGGATTCTGGGGTAAAGTTATCGAGGTGAAACAACCCGGCTTCGCTGAGTTTAATTTCTTCCTTGCAGGATGGACACTCAATGTGAAATTTTCCATTGTTGAGCGCATCAAGTGTTTCCTTTATTTCATTTTTAGAGGCCATAGTGTAAACTAGAAAACATCATATATTATAATTTATTAATCAATACACCATCTTTTTAAAGCCCAATCTACCATTTCCTTCTCTCTTTTACTGATTGACCTTTCGGTCCAATTCTTATATTTGCTAATTTCCCTTTCAATAATAACCGGGGAAGAAATATATGTTTTTGCATCAGTACCAATGTCTTTGGCTTTACCTTTTTTTTGAGGGAAATCCTTATTGGATAAATTGGGGTTCCAGTATGTCAATGTAAGGTTCCCTATCCGCCCAACATTTTTTTGGTGCAGTTTCTTATTTGGGAATCTCTCTTTCCAATATTTACTACCTGTGATTGTTTGAGGCAGTATATGTTCAATAGTTTTTTTTAACATCCTTCTTTTGCAACTCATTCCAATTTAATTTCATTGACGCATTCATACTTTCCACATTATAACGCTCATATTCATAAAGGAAATATTTTATACCCCGCCAAGTATAGTAGTCATAGTCTTCTTCTGTTAAACTTTTCATGACATAATCATCATCATTGGCGTATTGTTTAATCCAAGATTTAATATTATTTAAAACATCATCTATAGATAGTTTTTTACTTTTATGTAATTCATTTGCTATACGGTACGATCGATTGATCCCAGCATTCGATCGATATCCTGACAGAGTATAAACTCGGAAAATAAAAACTTCAGATAATTGGATAATTTTCAAGAAAGAATCAGGATCCTTTTTAAGCTTGATTCTTGCACTCATTAATAAAGGGAACACCGTTGCCTGTTGGCCAAGCCTATTTATACGGTTGGTAAGGCTGATGATTTCGTTCCTTTTTTTATCATCAAATCCATAGAATGATTTATCCGACTCAGGATTAAATAGATCACGATACACAAGCGACGCTTCCTTTAATGAAGAAATGTATTTAGAAATACTACGATAACATTGTTGGCTTTTCAATTTTTTCATAGAGATTTCTTTCTTGATGGATTTATGGATATCATAGTTTCTTGGGTCTGGATCATATCCTATAATCCAATGGAAACGTAATAGTTGGTCTTCATCACCAGTACTAACTCTGCCTGCATCCATTAAGTTTTGAAAAATTGTTTTCCAAGCATCATTTATTTTCCCTACCAGTTGAGTTGAATCGTGAACAGAAGATGATACTTTGTATGTAAGATAAATAAGGTAGTTCTTAACCTTTTCAAGTTGTGATAATGGTTTCCCCCGATCATTCATCACTTCGAATATTACACCAACCTCCGCTTCATCCCCGACTTCGTAAAAATTCACCATTAACTTATTTGTAATCTTATTAAGCAATTGTTCAATAAAATCAAAAAAATCAGTTTCGGATTTTTTCTTCTCAACTTTACCTAAATAGCTCTCAAACTCTTTTTTTGCGTTAAGAAGGTTTTGATGAGATTTCTGGGTTGGTTCGCCAATATGAGGAGCATTATCGATAATATATTGTTTGAAGAAAAAGTCAGTATCAGGATTTAAGTTTAATTTATAGTAATCACCTCTTTGAGATAGCACTTTTATATAGTTATCCGATATTCTATCCGCATACTTTTTGGAATTCGGTGTATCAATTTTCATCAATTTTTGAAAAATTGAGAAAAGAAGTATTACAGCCGTTGTTATTCTCTGTTGTCCGTCAACTATATCAAATTTTTTATAGGCTATGCCAAAAATTTGTTCCGGTTTTTTCTCTTTGGAGTGGACGATAATCGTTCCTGTATAGTGATGTTTTTCAGATTTTAGATCGATACTTTCGAGATCATCTAATAAATCCTGACGATGTTCAGTTTCCCATGAATATCCCCGTTGGTAATCTGGAACGGTAAATATTTGATTTTGAAAAATTTTCTGCAATGATATTAGATTAGTCATGTTACTGCCTTTTACCTTTCCTTTCCTTAATAAGAATTATAAATTTACCTTATAATTGAAGTTAATATATACATAAAGTATCCACCTGCAATAAAAAAGCCTCTTCCCCTAAGAAAAAGGCTTTGTCAGTCGGAGCGGCGAGATTTGAACTCGCGACCCCTGCAACCCCATTGCAGTGCGCTGCCGGACTGCGCCACGCTCCGAATTCAATTACACTATATCACTCAGCAATGATATCAAGGATTTTCTGCAGTTCCTCCTTGATCTCAACCAACACAGTTTTCTGTTTTTCGCTCATGCCGGAAGACGCAGAACCTTCCTCTCCATCCCCCATGTCCTCAACTCCAGTGTTTAATTGCTTCCGGGCGCCCACAATAGTGAACTTTTTATCATATAATAAAGACTTGATCGTTAAAACGGTGTCAATGTCTGACTGCCTGTAGGTGCGGTTGCCCGATCTGTTTTTTTTGGGATTTAACTGCTTGAACTCTGTTTCCCAGTAGCGGAGGACATACTGCTTCAATCCGGTCAGTTTGCTGACCTCCCCGATTGAATAATATAGTTTTTTAATGTCCATCTTTTGAAGATTCGAAAATATAAACTATCTAAACCAACACTTTAACTTAACGATTGAACTGCTTATAGTCAAAGTGATTCTTTACATGCTAGCCCCGGACGTAGTTGTTGTGGAACTCAATCCATCTCGGTAAAACATCTTCAAGTGTATCTTTAGGAGGCAAAAAGGCAATCCGCAAATGATGGGTCCCCTCCTTCTGCCCAAAGCCGGAGCCGTTCACTGTGGTTAAGCCCGTCTCTTCAAGAAGGCTCATGCAGTAATCAAAATCCGTCTTCCCTGCTGGCAGGGTATTGAATCGTGGAAAAAGGTACATTGCCCCAACCTTTCCAAAGCATTCTACACCGTCCATCTCCTTAAAGGATTCCTTTATCATGCCCGCTTTTTCATAGAGGTCAGCCAGGATGCCCTGTTTTTCTCTGTTGAATTGATCGTAGGGTTCACTTCCCTCCGGTGGCGGTGAAGACAACAGGTAGATTAAAGCCTGCCCTGTGGTGTTGGAACACAGGTTCACTGAAGCCTGTTTAAATAAAATATCTATGAACCCTGGGTTGCTCCCCTGTGACCCCGGCGGGTTCCTCACTTCAAAATATCCGCCCCGGTGCCCGCATTCTCCATAAAACCCTTTCGACGCGCTGTGAAAGCTGAAGAGGGGAATATTTTTATCATCCCCAAGGGCCTTTGCAAAAGACAAAAATTCAGAACCATACAGATTATCCTGGTACACTTCATCTGAAAAGATGGCCAGCCCGTTTTTCCCGGCAAATTCGATGATCTCCAGAATGCTCTTTCTGTCAAGGATTGCCCCGGTGGGGTTGGCTGGATTGATCACAACGATGGCCTTCACATTCACATTGTCCCTGCGTGCCTTTGAAAGTGATTCCTCCAGGCTGTCCTTCGTGAGGGTCCATCCGCTCTCTTCATCCGGGTAGTAATTGATTTGTTTGCCTCCAAGCCTTGCGATCGTCGCTGAGTACAGCGGGTAGGTTGGGATGGGGATCATTACCCCGTCATTCTCATCAGCGATAAGCAGTTCCAGAATGCATTTTATACCTTCGCTGGCTCCATCGGTGAGAAAAACATGGTCAGGTATGGACGGAACGCCGTTTCCAGGAGTGACGCCGTCCCTCTTATCGATAAACCTGGACACTGCTTCCCGGATGAACAGGGGCCCCTTGCTGTCCGTATAGGCGCCCATGCCTGTTTCCATTTTTGCAAGAAAATCTTCGCTGAAGTCAAGAATGTAGTCCGGGATCCATTCCTGGCTGTCTATATCAGGGCGTATTTGCCCTTTTAGTGTTCGTTCGCGATTAATGTGAGGGGGATATTCAAGTAAGCTTAAAACCTGCCGGTAAAAGCTCACTGACGTTTGTCCAAGTGCCTGGGGGTTGCCAATGTTGCATGGAATGACTGTTCTCCCCTGCTTCCGCAGTTCTGATGCCTTGTGGTATAAAGGCCCCCGAACTGCATAGTCCATGTTTATGACATTCTGGTTCAGGGAAAGATCTGCTGGCATAACCGCTGTGTGTTTCAGGTTATTTTTTTATTGAAGTAAAATTACTGCAGCAATAAAAACGATGGAAGTAATGAAACTAGGCTAGAAGCGTTTCTTTTTGAACGGTTTCCCGTCACGGCCGCCTTTATTTCTTTTCCAGTTACTGTCCCTTGGCGGCGGAGGCTTATACCCTTCAGGTTTTTCCATGAGGGCTTTCCTGCTGAAATCCAGCCGCCCCGTGTCATCAACCTTGATAAGTTTTACTTTCATGGCGTCACCGGGCTTACAGACATCCTCCACTTTCTCTGTCCTCTCCCAATTCAGCTCGGAGATATGAACAAGTCCCTCCTTCCCGGGGGCAACTTCAACAAAGGCGCCGAAAGTCATTAACCGGGTCACCTTTCCATCAAATTCCATCCCCACTTCAGGTTCCATGGTAATGGCTTTGACCAATTCAATTGCATCATTGCATTTATCACTGTCTAAGCCAGCCACAGTGACCACCCCGTCATCATCCACATTCACGTCACATTCTGTGTCCGCAATGATCTTCTTGATGTTCTTGCCTCCCGGCCCGATAAGGCCGCCGATCTTTTCAGGATTGATCTGGATCGACAGTATCTTTGGCGCATACTGGGACATGGTCTGGGGCTCAGACACTGCGTCGTACATAAGGTCCAGGATATGTTCGCGCCCTGCCTTGGCCTGGGCCAGTGCCTCTTTCAGAAGTGCAAATGAAATTCCTTCGATTTTCAGGTCCAGCTGGATCGCTGTGATCCCTTCCCGTGTACCTGCAACTTTAAAGTCCATGTCGCCCAGGTGATCTTCAGCACCCAGGATATCGCTCAAGACTGCGTGGCGTTTTCCGTCTGTCACGAGGCCCATGGCAATACCGGCTACATGCCCCTTGATCGGTGCGCCCCCGCTTATAAGAGCCAGGGACCCGCCGCAAATGCTGGCCATGGAAGAGGAACCGTTGGATTCCATAATCTCGGAGACCAGGCGTATTGTATAGGGAAAATCATCATACTCAGGAAGAGCATGCTTCAAAGACCGTCCCGCCAGGTGGCCGTGCCCAATTTCCCGCCTGCTGGTAAATCCTATCCGGCCGGTCTCACCTACGCAATAGGGCGGGAAGTTGTAATGAAGCATAAAGTTTTTCTTCCCATCCAGGTCCATGGTGTCAATAATCTGCTCGTCCCTGGGGCTCCCCAGTGTCAAAACGACCAGTGCCTGGGTCTCTCCCCGTGTGAACAGGGCAGATCCATGCGTCCTTGGCAGAAAATCTGTTTCAATGGTGATGGGACGAATATCAGTGCTCTTTCTGCCGTCGCTCCGGACACCCTGTGCCAGGATTTGCTCCCGAAAGGCTTCCTTTAACTGACCGCTCACATAGGCATCAATCATCTGTTCTGATTCAGGATATGTTTCTTCCAGGCCATTCAGGGCCTTTTCGTGAATATCTTCGATGGCTTTTTCCCGTTCCAGTTTATCGGAGATCTGGATGGCTTTGTCAATATCTGCTTTTACTGCAGATTCCACAGCTTTTTCCAACTCTTCGTTTTCATCAGCTGCCGGTATCTCTCTTTTTACCACGTCAACATCAGCCACAACCTTCTTCTGAAGATCGATAATCTGCTTTATAAAGCCATGGGCAAATTCAAGCGCAAGGAGAAAATCCTCCTCCGAAACCATTTTTGCTTCCCCTTCCACCATGACGACTGTCTGTTCGTTTCCGGAAACAATGATATCCATATCGGACTCTGCAATCTCGCTTCGGGTCGGGTTCACAACAAATTCCCCACTGCACCTGCCGACTCTCACCGAAGCGGTGGGGCCGTTCCATGGAATGTCAGAGATCATTAAAGCGCATGAAGCGCCTACCCCTGCCAGGGTGTCTGCCATATTCTCTCCATCACTCGACAGGGTTGTAATCATCACCTGGGTTTCATATCTAAATGATTTTGGGAACAAAGGCCGGATAGGACGGTCTGTCAACCGGCTGGTGAGAACTTCATGTTCTGAGGGGCGTGCTTCACGTTTAAAAAAGCCTCCCGGGATTTTCCCGGCAGCGTAGTGCCGTTCCCGGTACTCGACCTGGAGAGGGAACCAGTCGATATCTTCCCTCATGGTCTTTGCTGCGTTCACTGCTGTGAGGATGGTTGTTTCCCCGTATTGTACAATGACTGATCCGGAAGATTGCCTTGCAACCTGGCCAGTCTGGATGGTAAGAGTCTTCCCGTTTAGTTCAATTTCATATTTTTTCATTAGGTATATTTACTTTCGTATTTTCAATTTATTAGTTAATTCCACATATGATTCAGGATTGGTTCTTTGCAGGTATTTCATCAGTCTTCTCCGCTGGGAAACCAGTTTCACTAATCCGTGCCTGGAATGGTTGTCTTTTGCATGATTATTCACATGAGCTGTCACATCACGTACTCTCTGGGTCAAAAGGGCGATCTGGGCCTCGGTAGACCCTGAATCGTCCTTATTTTTACCAAATTTATTAATAATTTCTTTTTTCTTTTCGGTGCTCAGGGGCATTTCTTCTCCTAATTATATTTTTTCATGAGATCTAAGCTGTGCTTCTTATCTCTGGTTAATTGTTCAATTAATTCTTTTTCAGAAGTAAATTTCTTCTCATCACGAATTCGTTCAAGAAACTCAATGGTAATTTCTTTTGAATAAAGATCGGCGGAATCTAAATCAAAAAAATGGACTTCCATTACAAAATTACTTTCACCAAATGTTGGCCGAAACCCAAGGTTGCACATTCCATACAGTTGGTTTCCATTCACTCTTCCCCGGGTCAGGTACACTCCATTCTCAGGAAGGAGCTGGTCTTTTTCAACCGGAACAAAATTTGCTGTGGGAAAAGTCATTTTTCTCCCCCTTCCGCTGCCGCGAATTACTTTTGCGCGAAATCCATAGACCCATCCCAGTTCAAAATTGGCCCGGCGTATATATCCTGACTGGATCAATTCCCGGATGTGTGAACTGGAAATAACAACCCCTTCATCAGCAAAGGGCGCTACAACATCCACCTGGATTTCCTTTTCTGATAAATAGGATTGAATAAACTCAGGGCTCCCGCCCCGTTCATATCCAAAATGATGATCGTACCCCACGATCACGTGGATGGGATGAAAATAGTTTATGACAACATCTTCAAGAAAATCTTTTGCAGGGAGCTGAGAAAAATCCTGGGTGAAGGGAATAATTAAGACCGTGTCTACCTGGTATTCTTTCAGGATAGAGATTTTCGCATCCAAATTCATGAGAAGAGATAATGTATCCCTGTCCGTATTCAGCACATGCCTTGGGTGTGGATCGTAGGTAATCAGTACTGACTGTACATTTTTACTCTTTGCGTTCACAACAACCTGTTTCACTATTTCCTGGTGTCCCCGGTGAAGTCCGTCAAAAGTACCCATTGTTACAACACTTCCGGAGATAGGGACAGCATCGCTTAAGCTTCGATAGATAACCATTGTTCTGAAAACTTATCGATTGTCAGGGAATTCTTTACGTGGAACTCACCGACGGATGTCCTGATTAATTTTGTTAAATGTCCTGCAGTTCCCAGGGATTTGGCAATATCATGTCCAAGCACACGAACATACGTGCCTTTAGAGCATTTTACAGAGAACCTGAGAAAAGGGGATTCATAGGATATGAGCTGAAGTGCATGGATGTTTATATCCACCGGGTCCCGATGAACAGTCAGGTTTTTTCGCGCAAGCTTGTACAGGCGGACTCCCTTTATTCGTTTTGCAGAATACATTGGGGGCGTCTGTTTTTGTGCACCCAGGAAACCGGCGAATGTTTTGTTTATCTGGTCAATTGCCAGGTTCGGGACAGGTGCTGTCTCTATTACTTTTCCTTCCCTGTCCATTGTATCAGTACCAACGCCAAACTTTACTGTTGCTTCATAGGTCTTATCACTGGCGGCTATATGCGTCAGATTCTTTGTATCCTTCCCGGTCCCGATAATTAACACACCTTCTGCAAACGGGTCCAGTGTGCCTCCATGGCCTACTTTCTTTTCGTCCACGATATTCCGAAGTTTTTTGACCACATCAAAAGAAGTCCAGCTCACTGGTTTATAAATATTAGCGATCATTTTTTTTCCTGGGTGTAATGGAGTTGAGAACTTCCTCTATTTTTTCATGGTACACCATTGATTCATCAAAAATAAATTGAAGATCCGGTGTGGTTCTTATATGGAGTTCAGGGCCCATGTATTTTTTAAATGCTTTTGTTAACCTGTTTAATTCTCGTTCGATGTCCTGTATCTCTTTTTTGGGCTGGTACACACTGAAATACACTTTTGCAAGATGAAAATCGGGCGACAGGTCCACGTTGGTGAACGTCACAAACCCAAACGGGGAGAGATCAATATATTTTAATGCGATCTCACCGAGTATTTCCTGAATTTGTTCACCGACACGCTGAGTCCGTTTATACGGGAGTTGCGCTCTCAAGTTTTCTTTTGACTTCTTTAATCTCATATATTTCAATCACATCGTCTTTCTTATATTTTTTTACGTCTTCCAGGGATATACCGCACTCCATTCCTTCCTTTACCTCTTTTACATCGTCCTTAAACCGCTTCAGGGATACAAGCTGATGGCCTTCGGAAATAACTTCATCATCACGTATAAGCCGGGCCAATCCATTCCGTTTAATGACACCTTCTGTAACCTGGGAACCGGCAATAAAACCAATCTGCGGTATCTTAAATTGTTCAAGGACGGTTGCCCTGCCCATTATTTCCTCAACTTTATCCGGTTCAAGGAGCCCTTCCAGGGCCAGTTTGATTTCTTCCACAACTTTGTAAATAACATTGTATATTCGTACTTCCACCCCGGTTTCTTTTGCCAGGAGTTTCGCATTTGAAGACTCCTGGACATGGAATCCTATGATCACTGCATTGGAAGCCTGGGCCAGCAGGATATCTGATTCAGATATGGGCCCTACCGCCTTATGTATTACTTTAATACTTACTTCTTTTGTATTGAGCTTTTCCAGGGTTTCCGACAGGGCGTCAATAGAACCGTCAACATCTCCTTTAATTACAAGGGGAAGCATATTTGTTTCTCCCTCTTTAATCATGGATGATATAACATCTAAAGAATGGGTGGCAATTTTCTTTTGTTCTATTTCTCTTTTTAATCTCTGCCGGTCCGTGGCGAGCCTTTTTAATATTTTTTCGTCTTTAATGACCCTGAAGATATCTGCTGCTTGGGGCACCTGATCAAAACCCAGGACCTGGATTGCATCTGATGGATGCGCTTCCTTAATCCTCTGCCCTCTTTCATTGATAATAGCGCGGACTTTACCAGGGGAATCATTGCAGATAAATAAATCACCAACGGATAAGGTTCCTTTTTGTATCAGCACTGTACCTACCGGGCCAAGGCCTTTATCAATCCGGGATTCAATGACAGTACCACGGGCGGAACAGTCAAAATTAGACTGTAAATTTAACATTTCTGATTCCAGGAGAATTCCATCGATTAAATCATCCATGCCGGTGCCTTGTTTTGCTGAAACCTCCACGGCCTGGACCTTCCCTCCCCAGTCTTCCACAAGAACTTCATTCTCAGAAAGCTCACGTTTCACCTTGTCTGCATCGGCTCCCGGTTTGTCAATTTTATTGATGGCAACCACAATGGGGACCTGGGCGGCGCGGGCATGGCTGATTGCTTCGATAGTCTGAGGCATGACTGAATCATCGGCAGCGACAACAAGAATGACGATATCCGTGATTTGTGCACCCCGGGAGCGCATGGCGGTAAATGCTTCATGTCCCGGTGTATCCAGGAAAGTAATCATTTTATTATTTTTCTGTTCAACTTTATAAGCGCCAATATGCTGTGTAATTCCCCCTGATTCTCCGGCAACAACATTTGTATCTCTTATGTGGTCCAAAAGTGACGTCTTTCCGTGATCAACATGCCCCATCACCGTAATAACAGGTGCCCTCGGTTTTGCCTTGGATAAATCCTCCTCCGTATCTTCCAATGAAAAAAGTTCTTCACCATATTCAATTAGCTTTTCTACAACACAATCATGTTCTTCTGCCAGGAGTTCGATCATATCCCAGTCAAGGCGCTGGTTAATGGTTGCAAGCACACCAAGGCCAAGGCATTTCTGGATTATTTCACTGGGTGTTACTTCAAAATACTTTGCCAACTCATCAACACTGGCATATTCTGGTACGGCAATCACTTTTTTTGATGATACTTCTTCCGCCGCCGCAGCGATTTCCCTGCCTTTTTTATAAACCTTTTTCTTCGTTTTTGTATCAATCTTGGCTAATGTCTGGCGAACACGTTCCTCAACGCTTTTTTCAGGTGCAACTGCTTTACTGTCTGTGGCAGGTGGTCTTGTTCTCCTGATGCCTTTCCCAATTTCTGATTCAATATCTGTTAAATTTATTTTCCTTAGTTTTACTTTTTTTGGTGCCGGCTGAACTTCTTTTTGAATTGTTTCTTTTTTTGATTTTTTCTGACCTGCCTTCTTTGGCTGTTCCTCTTTCCCCGGTTCAGGGGCAGCTTTCTTTTGAGCAGCAACAGCTTTCTCCTCGACTGTTTTTGCGGCAGCTTTCTTTTGAGCCGCAGCAGCTTTCTTCTCAGCCGTTTTCTTCTCTCGTTCTTTTTTTGCTTTAGATTTCTCTTCTGTCTCTAGCTTTCTCTGTTCAGAAAGTGAGAGGAGATTTATTTTTTTTGCGGATTTCTGGGTGTCTCGAAAACGGGTATCGTGTATTTCCCTCCTCATCTGTTCTTTACGATATCGCTCAATGGATTCTTTATCCTTTGAAAATTCAGTCAATATCTTTTGATAATCTTTATCATCAACAGGAGCCATATGACTGCCAACTGTAATTCCTTCTTCATTGAGGAAGGAAATGATTTCTGTATGAGAGATATTTAACTCTTTGGCAATATGAAAAATTCTTCTTGGACGGTCAGCCATTATTCTTTTAGGAAGTGGTTCCTGCCTCTTTTGATTGAGGAATTAAGGTTTTTTCTTTTTCATCCGGTTTTATGGCTGAGTCATCTTCTACAGCCTCTGGTTTGGGTACATCAATATCATCAGGATTGTCATCATCCGCTTCATCATCACTTCGGTTTTTTTCTATAAAATCCTGGATTGAATCGTAGATTTTTTCTAAAACGTTTTCTGTGATTTCTTTGACTTCTAAAAGGCTGTCTTCATCTTTCGCCTGGAATTCAGAGATGGTATTAACACCCTCTGCCTGTAAACTTTTTGCAGCCTTTTTTGGGAACTTCGGGATTTCAACCAGCAGAGTATTCTGCTCAATTTTTCTTTGTTCATATTCTTTTTCCCCAAAGGCATCAATTCTATAATCAATGAGCTGGGATGCAAGTTTTATGTTCATTCCTCCCCTGCCAATTGCCAGGTCCAACTCATCATCTTTAAAGATAGCCTCGCAATATTTACGTTCATCATCAATATAAAGGTTCATTGGTTTTGCCGGTGACAAAGCTCTTGAAATTAATACTTCAGTCTTTTCACTATAATTCACAATATCCACTTTTTCATTGTTTAATTCCCGAACGATTCCCTGGATCCGGCTCCCGCGCATTCCAACACACGCACCAACTGCATCAATCCGGCGGTCATGGGAATATACTATTATCTTTGAACGTACACCTGGGTATCGTGAAATGGATTGTATCTCGATCAGTCCGTCTTCTATTTCCGGGACTTCCATTTCAAACAATTTATATAAAAAGTGATTGTCACTCCGTGAAACAACTATGTCCGGTCCTTTCGGAGTATTTTCAACTGATTTAATTACAGCTCTGACTGTGTCTTTTCGCCGATAATTCTCTGAAGGTATCTGTTCCTTCTTTGGCAGACGAAGTTCCGCAAAACCAATGTTCAGAAAAAGGTTATCCCGTTGAATTTGACGAATTTCACCAATCACTATTTCCCCGATACGGTTCGCATAATCTTCATAAATATATTGTCTTTCGATATCCTGAATTCGTTGAGAAAAAAATTGTTTTGCGTGAGCAATCATTCTCCGTCCGAAGACGCTGGGATCTATAACTTCAACAAAGGGATCTCCAGGGGAAATTTCTTCCAGGTCCGGTTCTTTTAATAAGGCATCTTCAACCGTGATCTGATGTAATGGATCTTCTACAACTTTTACGACAGTTTTTTCAGCGTATATTTCAATTTCTCCTTTGTCAATATTGACTATGACGCTATAGTTTGATGCATCACCGTGCGTTCGTTCAATTATGTAAAGAAATAACTGCTCAAGAATAGTTCCCAGTTCCGAACGTTCCACATTTTTATCACGCGCAAGGTCTGAAAATATTTCTATTAAATCTCTATTAATCAAGATTCCTCCAAAGGGTTTTGTACGTAGCCATTATCCTTATTTTCATGCTTTTTCAATCACGCATTTTTTCTTCTAGATACAAAAAGTGGGCATTTCACCCACTTTTCACGCAAAAACTTATCACCTTCCAACTGGTTTTACAAGGTGTTTAATTCCTCTTTATTTTCGTGTTAGGAACCCGGACAGTTCCTCTGCCTTTTTCTTATTACCAGAAGAAATATTTTCCAGGTTTAAGATCTTTTGAACAATCTCCATTGCCATTTCTTCTGTACCCCTGTCTATGTACAATTCAGCCAAAGCCAACTCCAATGAATGTTGATTATGTGGAATGGAACTGAATGTCACTGCCAGTTCTAAATGCTCTTCTTCTTTATCCTGATTTGATTCCCTCTTATAAATACTTGATAACATAAAATGACCGCTTGATAAGAGAATATTTTCTGAAGTACTGTTGATAAATTGCTCTAAGTGGGTTTTTGCATTACCATAGTCACCTTTATTAAAATATATCGATCCAAGATAATAGTTGCTGGTTTTTCCGCTTTGTGTGCTGCCATGTTCCTCTGTGAGAACTTCAAACTGAAACTGGGCATTTTCAATATCGCCCGTGTCCAGTGAAACCAGAGCGTTCCCAAATAAAATATCTGCAGGTTTTTGCTGGGACCCCTGTCTGTTGAATAGAAAAACAATGATAACAGTCAATGCAATTATTCCAATCCCTCCACGGAAGATCATTGATTTATGTTCATTATATTTTTCGAAGACCGTGTTGACTGTTTCCAGGAGCGGGTCTTTTTTCATCTCTTTCTTTGTAAATTTTGCTTGCGGCTTTAGCATTTTTCTTCCTTTTTTTTTATGATTTATTCTCTGTGCCCTTGACAGGGATCGAACCTGTATCTAATCCTTAGGAGGGACTTGTTCTATCCATTGAACTACAAGGGCTTAAAGACAGCAAAATTACTTCAAAAATGAAGTGGTGCCAAACGGGAAAGTACCAAAAATTAATACCTTTTCTCAATAGTGAGATCCCTCGTCATCAATTCCTTCACTTCCTGCTGGGCATTTTTTCCACGATAAAGCACGTTGTACACTGCCGTTGAAATTGGCATGGAAATAGTATGTTTCTTTTGCAGCTGGTACACTGACTCGGTTGTTTTTACCCCTTCTGCAACCATTTCCATTCCATCAAGTATCTTTTCCAATGTTTGCCCTTTCCCAATTTCTTCACCAACATATCTGTTCCGACTGTGTTTGCTCAAACAGGTAACGATCAAATCTCCAACCCCGCTTAAACCTGAAAACGTATCCGGATCTGCTCCCATCTTTTCCCCCAGCCTTGTAATCTCTGTTATCCCTCTTGTAATAAGAGCTGCCTTTGTATTGTCTCCATATCCAATGCCGTCAATAATGCCGGTGGCTATTGCGATGACATTTTTCACAGAACCGCCCAACTCCACACCCAAAATATCCGAATTTGTATATATACGCAGGTTTTCACTGGAAAATACCTGCTGAATAAAAGCAGTATTACCATCTGATGGACCAGCAGAAACTAAAGTAGTCGGCATACCAAGTGCCACTTCTTCAGCATGGCTGGGGCCATAGAGTGACACAATGTTCTGTGGATCAAAATCTCCTTCATCTACAATAACCTGGCTCATGGTCATTAAGGAAGAATTTTCTATCCCTTTTGACAGATTCACGATTATTATTTCACTGGAACTCAACGATTTTATTTGACTGATGAGTTTTCGTACAGTCTGGGAAGGAATTGCGATGATAATTATTTGAGCATCAGAGAGTGCTTCTTTTATATCAGTAGTAAATTGAATTGATTCAGAAAACTGTAACCCTGATATATGCGGATGTTTTCTTGTGGAGTTTAATCGATCAATCTCTTCAGGGAATTTACTCCAGGCAGTTACAGAGTGCCCCATCTGGTCAAGATAATGGGCTATCGTTCCACCCCATGCACCACAACCAAAAATTGTGACGGGTAAAAAACTATTCATTGAATTGGCAACAGGTAGTTCTCTTTTTCAGGAGGAATATAAATGATCAATCACCTCAGCATAGTTTTTTTCAACCACTTTTCTTTTTACGGACAATTTAGGTGTGATTTCACCGCTTTCAATCGTCCATTCAGATTTCAGAAGTGCAAACTTTTTCACCCGTTCATATCTTGAAAATGATTCCATCGCATTCTGAACTTCCTGGTCAAATAATTCCAAAACGGATGAATGACTGCACAGCACCTTTCGATCATCGTTCGGAACATTATTTTTCTCTGCCCAGGCATTTAAAAACTCAAAGGAAGGTACAATAAGTGCTGAAATAAATTTTCGGCGATCTCCAATGACCAGGCATTGTTCGATATACTTTGATAAACATAAAGATAATTCAAGCGGAGTTGGGGCAATATTTTTTCCTCCTGAAGTTACCAGTAAACTTTTCTTCCTGTCTGTTATCTGTAAATAACCGTCTTCATCATCAAAATTTCCAATGTCCCCTGTTTTGAACCAGCCGTCATCACCTAAAACTTCCTGAGTGGCTTCAGGGTTATTATAATACCCCTTCATAACATTATCACCACGACACAGTATTTCTCCATCTTCTGCTATTTTCACCTCCACTCCTTCAAGAGGTTTTCCAACTGTTCCAAATTTGAATAATTCCTCTCGGTTGCACGTAATGACCGGACTGGTTTCTGTTAATCCATACCCCTCCAGAATGGGAATATTTGCAGAAGCGAAAAATTTTCCCACTTCAGGAGAGAGCGGTGCGCCTCCTGATATAAAACACCGTAACCTACCTCCAACCTTTTCCTTAAGTTTGGAAAATACCAATTTATCAGCAATTTTAAATTTGATGCCCAATAAACCTGAAGGATTTTGTCCACGGGTTAAGTATTGAGCGGCTTTTTGACCTACATCGATTCCCCACCAAAATATTTTTTGCCGAAGAGGAGGATCACCGCTTACTTTATCAAGTACTTTTGCATGAATTTTCTCATAAAGCCTTGGTACGGCAATGACAACGGTTGGCTTCACTTCCATCATATTATCAGCAACTGTATCTACACCTTCAGCGTAATACGTAGTCCCTCCCTTTGAAAAACCTGTATAATGACCGGACATTCTTTCAAATGAATGGCTTAACGGAAGGAAGGATAAATACACGTCTGACTCCTTCACTTCAACGGCCAAAGATGTTGCTTTGATATTTGAAACCAGGTTTTTATGAGTGAGCATAACCCCTTTTGGATCTCCAGTAGTACCGCTTGTATAAATAATCGTCAACAAATCTTCAGGCCTTGCAGTTTTTGCTGACTCGTCTACATTGAATCCATTTTCGGAAATATATCCATCCCCTTGTTCTAATATTTCTGAAAAACTGAAAATATTTGAAGAAGGACCGGACTGGTCATCCATGGCAATAATTCCTTTTAATCCATCGCTTTCATTGATAATGCTTAATATTTTATCCGTTTGTTCTTTATTCTCTGTGATAACATATACAGTATCAGAATCATCAAGAATATATTTAATCTGGGAAGGAATAAGGGTTGGGTATACAGTAACAGATACTGCGCCTAAACAGGCAATGGCATAATCACTGATCGCCCATCTGGGGCAATTTGTAGATTGAATTGCTACTTTATCTCCTGCTTGAATACCAAGGCTGGATAATCCAGCTGCAAACCGCTCCACAAGTATTTTTACCTCACTGTATGTTAATTCTTTCCATGCTCCATCAATTTTTTCATAGCATGAGGCTTTATCCGAAAAAGACCCGGTTGACTGCAGAAACATTTCCGATATTGTATTAAATGACATAATTCACTCCAAACTTGGAATTTAACAGGGTCAAATATATTGACAATAATTTTTCCGTACCTCTAATTTCTTTAGTAATATCACCGGCATAACAGCCGGGGTGGCGGAACTGGTAGACGCGCTGGTCTCAAACACCAGTGGGAGCAATCCCGTGTCGGTTCGATCCCGACCCTCGGCACAATAAAAAAGGGCAATAAACAATTGCCCTTTTTTATCACTAGAGAATAAATGAGTTTTATTTTAGCAGCACCATTTTCCTGGTCTGCACAAATTCACCAGCACGAATCTGGTAGAGGTATACTCCTGCACTTACAGGCTTGCCAAAGAAATCAGTAGCATCCCATTGTACTGACCTGTAGCCTGCTTCCTGGGTGGTATTCACCAGCTGTGTTATTTCCCTTCCCATCAAGTTGTATATGGTAAGTGTAATCTGTGCCTGTTCTGGGAGGTCATATTGGAGGTTTGTGCTTGGGTTAAACGGATTGGGATAGGCCGGATGCAGGGCAAATGACCCGGGAAGATTGGCTAGCTCATCATTGGAAGTCAATGCGCTGTAGGCCACGGTTAATGTGAACCGGCTCTCTCCTACCTGCGGATAAATATTTACACCCCCAGAGCCATAGGCAGGAAAACTGCCTTTCGCTTCTGCTGAAAAGGTTATCTCACTTTCTTCAGTAAGGTTTACAGCAGTCCCTGTAGCATTATCTGTTAAGGTTAATGATACATGACCCGGGAGGCTGCTTATATCCCAGGTCATGGTTACATCATTTTCATTTGTAACAAAGTTATAGTCGTCATCCAGCGTCAAATACATGACGTCCAGCGGTATGGAGATGGAACCGTCATGGCTGTAGGGCAGATTGCTGATATCCAGGCCATTGCCTTCCGCATAAGAAATCCCCACCACCCGTTCACTGGGAGACATAGGTAACAGCTTATAGGCATCAGCATTATCAATGCCTTCTAAGGCATCTATATTAAATGATAGATAAACAGTGGAGTTATAGCTACCACTACTTAACTGGAAAGCGACACTGCCGGATGAATCATTCATCGTTTTATAAAAAGTACCAATGGAACTTGATTTGCAGCTGGATGTAAACTGAAAGGTGGTACCGCTACTACCAGACAGAATCCAGAAACCCTGGTACGGAGCAATTAAACCATTACTAAGATCACCGGCACTGCCATTCCAGGTGTTGTACTGAGAGTTGGCATCATCATAGACATAAACTGTAGAAGTATAATTACTGTTATCACTAAATAATTGATCGGCATCTATAGTAGATACAAAGGGATTGCCTAAAAGATTCCAGGCACTTGCTGTAGTTGAGATAGAAACAGTGGCACTATTCTCCGTACCATTAACAATACCAACATTTACACCCCCGGCAATATCATCATCTCCGTCACCATCAACATCCGTAAAAACATAGATCAAGATGCCTGCACCTGCCGTATAGCTGTCTGTAGTCAAGTTGCTTAAGGAAGCCCAGGCACTGGTGCCGGCGTTATAGGTCCAGACATTAGCGGTGCCGGATTCTGTATCCCCGTTTGTCATCCCCTGAATCCAAAAGGGTGCTAACAGTTCGTCATAAATAGTGCCTGCCACCGGGCTGGATAACATCCGGAAACCGGCATTACCGGAGACAACGGCAACCTTGTTCTCCCACCAAGATATGTTGTTGTCATCTTTCGCTGCTCCTACAACATCCATATCGCCATCTCCATCCATGTCTGTTGCATACACCGAACCCGCTCCATTAAATGATGCATCAATAGAGTGCTCTGTCCAATCACTATTATTGGGTGTGCCATCATTCTCCCACCAGGAAATATCATCATCAGTAGTTGCCGCTCCTAATATATCCACATCTCCATCTCTATCCATGTCAGTTGCGTATACTGAACGAGCTTCATTGAATGAACCATCAACGGTATATTCGGTCCAGTCTGCATTATTGGGCGTACCATCATTCTCCCACCATGAAATATCATCACCAACTTGAGCCGCTCCCAATACATCTATATCTCCATCTCCGTCCATATCTGTGGCATATACAGAATACGCTCCATCAAAATTGTTATCAATCTTATATTTTGTCCAGCTGTTTTGTTTGGGATCACCATCATTTATCCACCAGGCTATATCATCAGCATCTGCCGCTGCTCCCAAAATATCCACATCTCCATCTCCATCCATGTCTGTAGCATATACTGAACGTGCTCCATTAAATGACCCATCAACAAGGTATTCAGTCCAGCTGGAATTGTTGGGAGTGCCGTCATTTTCAAACCAGGATATATCATTACCATCTTTTGCCGCTCCTAAAATATCCACATCGCCATCGCCATCCATATCTGTTGCATAGACTGAAATTGCTCCATTAAATGATCCATCAACGCTGTATTCGGTGGTGATTGTAGGTAATGATGGTGTTATTGAGGTGTTCTCCCACCAGGATATATCATGACCGTTATATGCTGCTCCTACAACATCCATATCCCCGTCACCATCCATGTCAGTTGCATATACCGAATGCGCATAATCAAATGATGCATCAATGGAGTGTTCTGTCCAATCACTATTATTGGGTGTTCCGTCATTCTCCCACCAGGATATGTCATTGTCATCTTTCGCTGCTCCTACAACATCCATATCCCCGTCACCATCCATGTCTGTTGCATACACCGAATTCGCTCCATCAAATGATGCATCAATGGAGTGCTCTGTCCAATCACTATTATTGGGTGTTCCGTCATTCTCCCACCAGGAAATATGATCATCATTGATTGCTGCTCCTACAATATCCACATCGCCATCGCTATCCATGTCTGTTGCATACACCGAACTTGCATTACCGAATGATCCATCAACAACGTACTCCGTCCAGCTGTAATTATTGGGCGTGCCGTCATTCTCCCACCAGGAGATATCATGAGCATATCGTGCTGCTCCTACAATGTCTACATCTCCATCTCCATCCATGTCAGTTGCATACACCGAATTCGCTCCATTGAAGTAAGAATCAACATTCCACTCGGTCCAGTTGGAGTTATCAGGCGTGCCGTCATTCTCCCACCAGGAAATATGATCATCATTGATTGCTGCTCCTACAATGTCTACATCTCCATCTCCATCCATGTCGGTTGCATATACTGACCATGCTCCATTAAACGATCCATCAACAAGATACTCCGTCCAGTTGGCATTATTGGGCGTGCCGTCATTCTCCCACCAGGAGATATCATCATGAAGGTGTGCTGCTCCTACAATGTCTACATCTCCATCTCCATCCATATCAGTTGCATACACGGAACTTGCTTGACCGAATGATCCATCAACAACGTACTCAGTGGTGATAGATGGTTGGGCAAATAAGATTGAGCCAAAAGTAAGTATTATTAAAATGTGTTTCATTTCTTCAATTTGAATATTTGAGATCCACTACTTTTAAATAGATAGTATACTAAATTAGTCTACCAATTCTATAATATTATTCTAAATATAAAAAAGGAAAGAATCAAGCTATCTGGTATGTGTGATTTGGATCACAAAGCAACCTGTTTGGTGTAAGAGTGGCATATAAACAGGGGGGTGCTCCAAAGGTTGGGTAGCTTTTTCCTCTTCATTTTACCCAGAGGAATCAATTTGGATGGGAGGGTTTAAATCTGAAAATTTGCACAATTTTTTTTAAAATGTGAGTTGAAGCACATTTTATTATTGGAACTTCCTTACTTCAACAGCACCATCTTCCTTGTTTGCACAAACTCTCCTGCCTGTATCTGATAAAGGTAGACACCTGCACTTACAGGCTTGCCGTGCATGTCTGTAGCATTCCATTGTACTGACTTGTGCCCTGCAAGCTGATTTGTATTTACTAATTGGTTTATCTCTTTTCCATTAAGATCATATATTGTTAATGTTACATGATTGCCATCTGGAAGATCATACCTGAGTGTTGTCACAGGATTAAATGGGTTTGGATAGTTCTGGTGGAGTGTATACACATCAGGAATAACACCGACCTTTTGTGACAAGGTCATTCCATTTATATCTCCGGTGAAGGTTATCGTCCCTGTCCCTTGTATAATATGTTCCTCTCCATTTTCGGTGGTGAGAACCCACTCTTTACCCTTCTCTGCCATCATGTTCACTGTATAGTGTACGGAAAGGCTTGAATTTGTGTTTATCACACTGATCTCACCTGTATTCCGTGCGTACTTCATGTCATCAGTAAAACGGGCGTCAAATGCCATTTGCGGGAATACAGGGGGTAAACTGTAGCTGAGCTCCTCTCCTTCCGGAACGTCCTTGCCAAAGTACAGCGTAGATGTGTGAGTTCCATTAGAGAGTTCTAATGTATTGGCATCTGCAAAGTGATTCACTATTGGTACTGTTCTTCCCATGGAACTTGAACTGGACAAAGTCACATCTCCGTCAGCTAATGCCCTTACCCAGTAGCCCATCCCTGGATCTATGGTCAACGCATTATAATAACTGCCATCAAAAGCATAGATGCCATTGGACACCACCAAACCTGAATTGTATAACACATCTGCTGGTAAAGATGTTGAGATGCCAGAAATAAGGTTCCAGCCTTCAGTAAGAGATATGGTAAGCTCATCTATTGTTGTTCCAGTGAACTCTACTGTTCCGCCATCTGAGAGTCGTATCAGGTATCCTTGCCCCTGTATCAAGTATTCTACAGGTGAATATCCTTCACCAAAAGAATACATGGCATTGTTATATGCGTTAGGAAATAATGTCTGGTAGTGTGCATCCTCCATTTCTAAAGGCAGCCCCACCATATTCCAGCCTTGAGCATAATCAACAGCTAGAGATTCAATGTCACCACCAATAACAATGGTTGTGACGTCCTCGAATAAAAAATCACCTCCATGTCCAACAATCACATCATCAATCAGGATGGTAAAGTCTCCCATTCCAAAATCACAGCACATTCCATCTCCGTAGGTATCATAAACGGTGAGTTGATATGTTCCCGGTGGTGCACAGTATTGATCTGAATTTGTCCATTGACCACCACCGGACATGAAGTTATTCACATTATCTGCGTCATTAAGGGTCCAAAAAGTTTCCTCGGGATAATTATCAAAACTCAATAAAATTTCAATAGTGCTTCCATTATTACAGGGTGTACATGTACCGTTATCTATAAGAGCAAGAGGATCAAAGTTGTCCGCGTTTGGATCGGTACACCCATCCATTGCCCAGTTATAAGGATAATCATAGTTTACTCCATTCAGAATGACCCTAAATGTATATATACCAGGAGGATCATCGCCGGACAATAGACCACCCCACCACCACCAGTAACCTGAGTAATTCCCATCAGGAATGATTGTTATCGAGTATAAAACAGTACCACCAACACCAAGGACCTGATAATAGATTGGTTGTCCAGCAATAACATCCCTGAAATGTCCCACAGAATAACCCAAATCAGGATTAGCATAATGATCGCGGTAGTTTAGTATGCTTGGTTCTGGACATTCCATCCACCATGATAAAAAACCGTAATTTCCCGCACGCAGTAATTCCGTTTCACGATAGGCATGTTGGTCTTCCCAGTAAGACTCTTCTATATCATTGCATGCACCTTCATAAGGGTCCACCACAACATTATTTACATCCATGACTTGAAAATGAAGGTGGGGGCCGGTAGAATTCCCCGAACTACCTACAAGCCCAAGGTATTCGCCCCTCTCTACAGTGTTCCCAATATCTTTTGGTGTGAGAGAACCGCTTTTCATGTGTCCATACCAAGCCTGAGAACCATCATCATGCATAATATAAACAGCGTTCCATGATTGACCTAACCATGCACACTGCCTATCATAGAATCCATCAACTTTATCAATGATTATGCCTGGAGCCGCCGCAACAATAGCTACTTCCTCATTGTCCATCATGTTCCATGAGTGAGGCCATAGAAAATAATCTGTTCCTTGGTGCCCGTTATAGGTCCGTCCAGAGCAAAAATAATCCGTCCACCCCGTTGTAGGATCATGATCAACAAAACCTGAAATTCCCCAGTAATCATTGGCATTGAAATTTTCAGTAGGTGCCAATGGCCAGGTAAAATCTGTTGGGACACGGCTTGGTGTTTTCGGAATAATCCCCTGTTCTTTTAAATAGTCTATATTCTCCTTTAATCCTCTTATTATCTCGGCTTCCTGCTCTGGAGATAATTCGGGCACAGAATTGGTATCCTCTGCTCTAATTCCAAGCCATCCCGAGTTAGTCTCAGCATCGTAATGCCATTCACCTTTATCCTGTAAATTCTTTGGAATTATGCCCATTGGATTTGTCTTTTTCCATTGTGACTTATCCAAAGGCGTACTTGCTAAAAGGATGTTCACAACCAAAAATGGAAATACTATTAATGAAATGTAATTATACCGTTTATTATACATATTCTCCTCCTACGTTCTTTAATATAATCTATTTGCAAATTGGTGGTTAAAATAATTTGTATAATGTAAATATTTTATTTAGTGTAATGCAAGAATAATAGTGGAGTAGTACTGTACACTATTACTTAATATATGATACATTCTACCAGATAATACTTAATCTTTTATAACAAGTAAGCCCCGAAAATGATTCGGGGCTTACTTGATTACAGTGAAAAATAAAATACTACTATTTTGTCAATGAAGGTTCATCAGTACAAATGTCATCCCAATGATCCAAAATCATTCCCATTGCTTTTTTCGTCCGTTCTTCCCTTGCAGCTTTGTCAGGATATTTCTCTTTTGTAACCTCATCCAGATGTTTCAGGCCAGCATCCATTTGGGTAAGGTTTTTCCATTCCCAGATAAGAATCACATTCCAATTTCCTGCCCACCAGTGCCTTAAGACCTTTGCACTGAGTATTTCGTCAACCTCATCCCACAGTGTTTTATTTTCCTTTAAATGGTCCATGTACTCATCAACCATATCATATTTGATTTTGTAATGAGAGACTGAAAAGATATTACCTTTTTCCTCTTCATCCTGAGCTACTACCAGTGTTGTCAGGATAAAAATTCCTGTCAAACAGGTTATTATTGTTTTTTTCATTGTTTCCTCTCTATTGTTTAAACAGTATTACTTTTTTTTGTGAATTCCTCTTCCTCTATTATATAATCATCCAAAATATATTCCTTCATATTTCCTAAGGATTATTCAGATATATTATCCATGCGTTTTCCATCTTTCCATTCACCTACGTACTGTCGATCATCAGCATATGTTACTGTACCCTGCCCATGTCGTTGATCATTTTTAAATTCACCTACATACTTTTCACCATCAGCATATATTACTGTACCCTGACCATGTCGTTTACCATCTTTCCACTCTCCTACATACCGTCGACCATCAGCCCAGGTGTATGTACCCTGTCCATTGAATTTATCATTTTTGTACCGTCCTGTATATTTATTTCCATCAATAAGGGTTAGTACACCCTGCCCATTTCGTTTATCATCTATCCACTCTCCTGCATACTGTGTACCATTAGGCCAGGTGAAAGTACCCAGGCCGTGCCTATTATCACCTTTGAATTCCCCAATATACTTTTTATCACCAATATAAGTTAATGTACCCTGCCCATTTCGTTTACTTTCTTTCCATTCTCCCACATATTTTTGACCATTAGCCCAGGTGTATGTACCCAGACCATTAAATTGATCATCTTTGAAGTCTCCTGCATACTTTTCACCATCAGCATATATTACTGTACCTTGACCATTATATTTACCATCTTTGAAGTCTCCTGCATACTTTTCACCATCGGGAGATGTGGATATGCCCTGTCCATTTAGTTTACCATCTTTCCATTCTCCTACATACTTTTTACCATTAGCCCAGGTGTATGTACCCAGGCCATTAAATTGATCATCTTTAAACTCTCCTGCATAGTGTCCACCACCGAGAGAGGTGAATATACCCTGTCCATTTAGTTTATCATCTTTCCACTCTCCAGAAAATCTATCACTATCGACAAGGGTTAATGTACCCTGATTATTTCGTTTACCGTCGATCCATTCCCCTTCATATTTTGAACTATCAGGAAAAAAATACACACCCTTACCAGTATAAGGTTCACCATCTTTGAATTCACCTTCCCATGTTTCTCCATCTGGGTAGGTAATGATACCCTTTCCATGTAATTTCCCTAGTTTGCTTCTTTCCCCTTTGTATTTTATTTTTTGAGGAACATCACAACTAATACAAACAAAAATGAAGAGAAAACAAAGAACCTTCATCAATCCTATTTTATTACATTGAAAATCAATACTCATTTTATAGAAACTAATTTAGAATTATTCACCTCAGCAGTCCCATTTATTTTGTCTCTGTAAAATCGTGTGTCTGGACCCGATAAAGGTAAACCCTGATGGAATGCGGCATCCTCATTATAGGACCCAGATTGTTGCGGAGAGAGAGGGATTCGAACCCCCGTTACTCAAAAGAGTAAACCGCATTTCGAGTGCGGCGCGTTCAACCGGACTCTGCCATCTCTCCAGTTAAATATTGTCAACTAGTGGCTACCGGTGATATAATTTTCAAGATGATGAATTGTGACTTCCTGTTCTGAGATGATTTGTTTCACCACATCCCCAATAGTTACGATGCCCATCACTTGATTATCATCAATCACCGGGACATGCCGGATGCGTTTCGCCGTCATCATTGCCATACAGTCATTGATGGTTTTTTGAGAATCTATGTAAAATACTTTTTTGGTCATCAATTCTCCTACCGGTGTCTCTTTTGATGATTTGTCTTTCAGGATTACTTTCCGTGCGTAATCCCGTTCGGAAAAAATGCCCGTAAGCTTTCCATCCTCCATCACAAGCAAAGCACCGATTTCTTTTTCAGACATTATTTCTAACGCTTCAAATATCGTTGCTTTCGGTTCAACTGACCAGATTTGGTCACCTTTGGCATTCAATAATTGTGCAATTGTAGTCATAATAAATTTCCTCTTTTCATAACAATTCGCTCACGAAACATCACATGGGAAAATTATACTCACTATTAATTTAATCCTTCCCTACCCTTATTACCAAAAATAAAAAGGCGGCATGGTGTGCAAAAAATTTACTGTGCGCATTTCGTGTCTATATTAGGAATAATCTTTTGGATCCTTCGTAAGAAAAACAAGGGAGAAAATGCCCAGAATTATAAAAATACCGATTCCAATTAATACTGCTTCAATTCCGAAGCGTGGGGCACATATTCCTGTAAGGATGATTGAAAGGAGTACAAAAGGGGCTGTGAGGCTGTCAGTGAGAGCGAAGTATATCTTTATATCCCTATCGCCGGCAAATTCATAAATGAGGCTCATTGCGGATGTCATCCATCCGCCCATACCTATTCCAAGGAAAACAAAGATGATATAAACATGAAGGAGCGATGTAGCCCAAAGGGCTGACACAAGGGCAAAAAAGAAGGCAAGAAAAACAAGAACCATGGCGTGCTTATGTCCGAACTTATCACCAAATTTTCCTGTTATATATCCGGATAGGGCAGCTACAGTTGTATTAATGACTATAAAAATCCCCGCTTCACTCATTTCAAAATTCAGTTTGTCCTGGGCATACACGGCATAAAGAGAAATTGCAGGGTAGTTGGCAGTAAGGAGAATTCTGCTGAATATATAATTTCTGAAATTCTTGTCCTTATTCAGTATCTGCCTGAGTTCTCCTGTAAATTCCTTGAAGGTTTTCGAGTCAGAACGACGAACATTAGTGGATGTGCGGTAACACATAAAGAGCAATGTTGCAATAATAACGCAGACTGCATATATGATTAGGCCGTACCCAAAATTTTTCGGGAATGCTATTGAACTGGATAAAAGCATTTTTACAGCAATTCCACCGAATAACCCTGCAAAACTATTAAAGAAAAATGAGACACCGAAAAATTGCCCTCTCTTTTCAGCAATATGGGCAGTGTCAAGAAAATCAGCCCAAAAAGGAAAGACAATACCAACTCCAAGGGTAAATAAGATGTAGCAGGAAAAATAGAACATCCACGCTGATGGACCTGTTAACCCAGTGTAAATAAAAATAAAGCCAGCCAGAAAAAGCGGAGGAAGAAGAAGTCCATGAGAGGCAATTACAGAGAATTTCAGGTTTTTGGTGTTTCGACCCACAAAAGCAGTGATAATCTGAGGGATTGCAGAACCTATCACAAAAATCCCTGCTATGGAGCTGATTATAAATGTGGGGGCGTTCAATTCATTCAGAAAGAGTGGAATGACAGCATAGGTTGTGTGAAAGGCCATTCCGAAACCCCAGAACAATTCATGAAGGGAATTGACACATAAATTCCAGTTGTGTTCCTGTGTTGTGACTTGCCTATCCAAGGCTATAAATATACCACCATCGCATAAAATATGCACTCCTGTAATTGGGGAACCTTACAAATAATATTCATCTAAATGTACAGTAGAAAAAGAGCCCCGCCAAAGATGGAAGGGATTTGCTAATTATTTCAATAATACCATTTTCCGGGTTTCAATAAATGCACCTGCCTGTATCTGGTAAAGATAAACTCCTGCACTCACTGGCTTGCCGAAACTGTCAGTGGCATTCCAGGCTACCGATTTGTGCCCTGCAGGTTGGTTTATATTAACAAGCTGGTTTATTTCTCTGCCGTTAAGATCATATATTATTAAGCTTACATGATCATCAAATTCAAGAGAGTAATTTATATTTGTAGTGGGATTAAATGGGTTTGGATGGTTCTGATGAAGTGCAAATGAGTGCGGTAATTCTGTATTTTTGGACAAAAACAATCGTTCTTCTGATGGAACGATTAACTCACCGTCTCCTTCCAGCTTATAATCTGCACCCTTGGATGAAGACAAATTCCATATCTCATCGTTTTTTAGACTGTAGGTCAATGTGAGAAAATCTGAATTCGTTGATATTTCCATTTCACATTCCTCACTACAATATTTCCATCCGCCCTTAAATCGACTATCAAAAGCGCCCACAGGAGGCTTTGGAGGTAAGCTATACTGAAATTGTTCCTCATCTGGTACAGAAGTTCCAAAGAACAATGGCTGGCCGTTAATGGTAATTGTATGTGCATTCTGTAAGGGAGTGTTTCTAACAATTTTGCGTGATGCCGATCCACTGTTAGACACAACAACACTGCCATTTGCCGAACTCCGCAACCAATATCCATTTCCAGGCTCTAATATATCTGCATTTACATATCCACTTGAACTGAACCCATATACTGTTCCGGGGATGATTAACTCATCGGGATCTTCAATTTCGGACAGTGCCACAGGATTTGAGATACCGGAGATCAAGTTCCACCCTTCTGTTATTTCCAGAGTGAGATTTTCAATTTCTAATCCTGAAATACTTGTCACTCCGCCTTCGTTAAATCGTAACCAGTATCCATTGCCAGGCTCAAGATTTTCTTCCTGTAAATAACCATTCTCAAAGGAATATAATGTGCCAGTAATTGCATTTGGAAAAATTGATTGATAATGAGCATTTTCTACGTCCAATGGCAGACCTATCATATTCCATCCATCCATATGGATCATTTCCAATGTCATTTCCGATGATCCTTCAGTAACAGATAAGACAACCGGGATTTCAATATCTTGTTCCACATTTGTATCCAGAATAATCCATGTATCATAGACACCCAATCCTAAACTAGAGGCATCAGCTGTAACGATGAATTCAGCAGTTTCCCCACCTAACAGCAGGCCGTTCAGCTCATTATTTTCAGATGAAACATCCAGCCAATCGATTGATTCAGACTCAATGATTTGAACAGATAGGTTATTATGGACATAATTGCTGTTATAGGCTACCTGTAATCCCACAGTGCCGGATTCATCCTGGATTCCTATGGTAGCAGAATGCGTCCCTGTTATTTCCCGGTAATTCAGCTGGACCTTTCCACCTGGATAAAGGACAATCTGGAAATCATAATAACTGTCAGGATTATTTGACCACCAACCGGCTACCTGATCAAACCAGGCCACAAAACGATCAGGATTTGAATTCACGTATACATTCCCTGAGCAGTAATCATTGCAGTTATTGTTTACAGGATTCAAATCATCCCAGAATCCAAAAACTGCTGGACGGGGAGCATTTGTAGATGGTATTTGCGTATTAGACCATTCCGTGTTATCCTCACTAAAGCCGACCCATCCGTTAGGATTGACGACACATTGAGAATATGACTCTTCATAAAAGGGAAAATCAAAACCAATATTGATGGAACTTGTACCCCCGTCATTGGAAGGAAAAGTTACCTGCTGGGTATTAGGATCACTTGAAATATCGATCCATTCATAGTTTATTGATGGTTCCAGGTCAGAGTCACTCCAAAAATGCCCAAACCCGTCTGGACCTCCCCCGCCATATTCAAATGGGGACGGTGTGAGAATGGAAACATCATAAAACAGTACGGATCCTGTCTCACCGCTATTGGTTACACTCAACGTACTGGATGCAGACTGACCTGATTCTACCGAAAAGCCAAAGAAGTTGGGTGAATAGGTCAATGCTGCCGTGGCACTGTTGCACCCAATAAAATCTACGACATACAAACCATGTTCAACGTCAGAAACATACGTGTAACAACTTTCTGTGTATGGGTATGCACCCCAGGCTCCATTATATAAACCGTCACTCCCGGGATATGTGTCGTAATATCCTGCATGGGTTGGATTATAAGGATCGGAAATATCCAGGATCTGTAAACCAAATACATAATAGCTTGCATATAAATATTGATCACGGACAAATACGTTGTGGACTGATTTATCTCCCCCACCATCAACGGTCCATTGTGAAATCATATTAATATTACTGAAATCCTGAATATCCCATATTTTAATATTACCACCGGCAGTTTCATCAGCAGAGATAAGGTAGTTTCCATCTTCTGTTACCCAGCAGGCATGAGCCATTCCTGAATAAGTCCAACTGGTTACCGTTTGAGGATTTGTCTTATCAGAAATATCAATAATGTACATGGTGCTGCTGTAAATCCCCGCAGCATAGGCATAATCACCGTGGACGTATAAATCATGGATATATTCTCCTGTCCATCCTCCAACTTCCACAGGCTGTGCCGGATTACTTAAATCCAGTATATGAATATGATAACCACTGGCACCCACCACATATAAATATCCATCAGCCTGGAAGATATTGTGACTATTGGTAACCCCTTCCCAGGTGTACACAAGTTCAGCATTCTCCGGATCTTCAATATTCACAACCTGTATTCCCTGGGAAGCTTCCGTGCCGATGTACATATAATGCCCATAGGTTTTTACATCACGCCAAACAGAATTATCTCCAGGAATAAATCCAACCTCCACAAGTCCAAAAAAACCATCGTTAACACGGACAATTGAAGTCCCTGTTCCTGTGCCTACCAATGCGTACTCATCGCCGTTGTCAGCTTTATATCCCCAGATATCATTCAGGTTTTGAGAATACTCCAAGCTTCCTATCAGCTCTGTATTCCATCCCTGAGAATACACGAATATTGGGAATAAAAATGCTGATAGTAGTTTTTTCATAAAACTCTCGTTTTTTAGATAATAATCATCCCAAATATATAATTATCTCTACTTAAAAAAGGTGTTAATCATCACACAGTTTCAATAAGGTTAACGTTTAAACTTTATTTTATCCTTAATTAAAAATATACAGGCATCTTTCCTTGACATCTCTGGAACTTATTTCAGCAGAATCATCTTCATTGTTTGAGCATATGTATCACTTTTGAGTACACACAAATATATCCCGGCAGATACCATTTTACCTGAATCATTTGTACCATTCCAAGTAACTTGGTGACTTCCACTCTCAATTTCAGCGTTTGCAAAAACTTTCACTGGCCTTCCTAAAAGGTCATAAATCATAAGGGTAATATGGGCCCGCTTCGGTAGGTCGTAATAAAAAGTTGTAATAGGATTAAATGGATTAGGATAGTTTTGGTGGAGTGTAAAGGCTAACGGTATAACTGCCTTTCGTTCTAAGGTGAATCTCTCTGCTGATGGAACAGTAATCTTACCTGTACCTTCAAGAGTGTATTCAGTACCACTTGTTGATGTAAGTACCCAATTCATTTTCTCTCCAGCATCAATAATCACATCATAGCTAACAGTAAGCCTTTTATAGGGGCTCATTACCTCTATTTTAGTGTTTTCTCCTGCAATCCTTGTATCACCCCTAAACCGCACATCAAACGCACCTAACGGTGGTTTTGGTGGAAGCTGATAACTGAGCTTCTCTTCTTCCGGTATAGATACACCAAAGTAGAGGTCGCTGCCATTAAAGCTAAGTTTGTTGGCTTTTGCTGTTCGATCTGTAAATGCGGATATTGTTTTTGCAGCGGTACTGCTTGAAATGGTGATGTCGCCATCTGCACTTGCGTTAATCCAGTATCCATGACCTGGTATTAACATAGACGCGTTGGAATAGGAACCTGTGAACTCATAAACCGTATTTGGAACGATAATACCGCCAGGATCAGAAATACCACTAACATTTGTCACTTCACTGATGCCGCTGAACAGGTTCCACCCTTCATTCAGACTGACTGTCAGGCTCGTGATTAGTGTGCCGGTAATTGTTGTACTGCCTGCCTCGGGGAAGTTGAGCCAGTATCCCTCTCCTAAAACCAGGACATCTACATTAACGTAAGACCCTGAAAATCCATACAATGTTTCTTCAACAGAACTTGGATACACACTTAATTGTGATGCGTCTTCAACATCAACAGACAATCCTACCAAATTCCATCCTAATAAATAATCAACACTTATATTTTCTAAATCAAAGTCTACCTGAAAATACTGAAGACCACCTGTCCGGGAACCGACGATTAACTCCGGTTTACCATCAGAATCAATATCCACAACTGTCGGCGCAATATTTATTCCCGAATATGGAAAGCTTGTCATTTCTTCAAGTTCAAATATTCCTGAGGTATTTTTTATCAAAAATAATTGTCCTGTCTCATTGCCAATAAAAAAATCAAGGTCTCCATCATTTTCATAATCATAAAGAGATGGTATAATTTTTTCTCCAAGATCAAATTCGGGGAAATAATCTTCATTCTCACTTCTAAAATCGGGGTTTGTTATAGAGCCCTCATTTTCCCAAAAATGAATTTTTCCATTTTTATCACCAATAAAAAAATCTAAATCAATATCCTGGTCTATATCTCCAAATATTGGAGTAGAATATCCTGAAAGATCTATATTCAAAAATTCTACGCTGTTTGCAAAGCTAGGTTGAGTCGGACTTCCTGTATTTTCGAAATAAAATATTTTTCCATTCCAGTCTCCCACAAATCCATCCTGATCACCATCTCCATCTATATCTGCAAATGTTGGTGCAAGATTATTTCCAAGATTATCACCAAAAAAATTGCTATTTGTCAAAACAAAACTTGGATTCAAAGATGATCCGATATTTTCAAAATAATATACTGTCCCTGCCCACGATGGTGGATCCAATTCGTTACCGATAAATAAATCAAGATCACTATCGTTATCTATGTCAGCCAGGGCGGGAACTGAATTTGAATATAACTCTAAAGACTCAATAAAATTTTTCGTTTCCAAAACAAATTGAGGATTTGAAGGCGTTCCTATATTCTCATAATACCAAAAGTTATTTGAATTATCTGTTCCGTATGCTCCTGAAAGAACACCCACAAAGAGTTCAGCATCTCCATCTCCATCAAGATCTGAGAGTCTGGGAACGTTATATCCTGCCGTCCACACCGAATCTTCTTCTGGATAAGAAGTAATCATTAAACTGTCGGGGATATCAGGATCCTGAGCAGTTCCAATATTTTCCAGAAAAAAAAGTCCGGGTTGAAAAAAATCACCCCAAAAGAGATCCAGATCATCGTCAGAATCAATATCATAAAAGTCGAGTGCATTGGCTCCGTGCCTCTGATCACGGCCGGGCACCCAAATGATAGAGATATCCTCAAAAGAGTTTGATTCGAGGTGGTAATTAGGCAGACCACCAACCAACCCTAAATTCTTATAATAGGTCACAGTACCTGAAACGGACCCTATAAAATAATCCAACAATCCGTCAGAATCTATATCTCCCGCCGTTGGAACGACCACGCTACCGCCGTTCACAGCAACACTGCTATCTGTCAATAGCTGTGACGTTCTAAGTATAAGCTCATCATTCACGTTTTCATGGAGAGCAACATCCGAACCGTTAGAATGGCACATCAAATCAAGATCACTGTCGTTATCATAATCGTGGAAGTTGAACCAGTTGCCAACAATCAATCCCTGGAAGGCTTTAGTGACCAGTTCAAAACTGGCCTCAGATACAGTTCCGACATTCCGTAAATATTGCAGCCGTTCATCTGTATCTTTCAGGAAGAGGTCTTTCAGTCCATCTCCGTCCCAATCCACAAACTGTGGGATGGGTTTATTGACACCTCCCAGGAAAGGTGCCTCTAGTCCTTCTCCATCAACCACAACTGGGAAGGGCGCAATAACTCTCTGAAAGGTCTGTGCCGAAAGGAGAAATGGTAAAAAGGAAAGAAAAAATCGCCCCATACGATCAGCCTATTGCTGATACACAGGAATAGCTGCAGAAATGGAGTCAATATCGAAGATAGTCAACTGCGACACGTCAGCATCTGGCACCAGTGCCAGCGTGAGAAATGGCGGCAGAGCCCGGAAACGCAGCCTTGCAGAAATAACGAGTGTGTCCTCTGTTGCGTTTAGTATGGGAATCTCGTAAGCTGTAATCTTTGACCCACTCGTTGGAATCGTGTAGTCGCTGGCATGATCCATTCTTTCAACCGCCACATTCAGGAGTCCTGAATCTCCCTCCGCATTGTACAGAACAGTGTTAAAGACAGTGAGATCCGGATCAATTAATCCTGTCGAATCAATGTAGAAATCATACAGATCACCGTTTCCGTTTAGATGTCCGCTCTGGTATAGAGTGTCTTCGTTAAGAACTGCGGTTACTTCCAACCATAACTGCCGGGTAAAAGTAACCCCGGATGGGAGGTTATGACCGGCATTATTGGAAACACCGATCTGGATCGACACTGTATCACCGGTGGACACGCTGTCAGGTATTTCAATAAAACTCATATCCGCTGTCGTAGCCAGTAACTGTTCAATAGCCTCCCTTTGAGATGCTTTAGCTTCCTCCCCATTGAACTCTGTCAGCGCTTGATCTAAACCGGCGAAGTAGTGACGATGAAGATTTTCACGATAGGGTGCGTCCGGAACCTCTAACGTATCTGCCGCATACCCAGAATATGTTTCCATATGGCAACTCTGACATTCAATTCCCATAGCCTGAAAAGCGGTACCACTCCATTCGTCAAAGGTCACCTCCGCATTCTTCCCGTCAATGGTCATATTGTGACAGCCTTGGCAATATTCTGAACGGTCATAATCTGGATGATATGAAGATTCGTGGTATGTTGACGGGATCGGATCCTCGATAGGACCATATTTGATATGAGTGAGATTGTCTGTATACAATATGTATTCCACGGCTTCTATATTCCCGGCATCCATGTCCACCACTGTTTTGGGAGAAACATGAGTTGTAGAATGACAGAAACTGCACGTAATCCCCTCCTGAATCTGGGCGGGTAGCGATGCTGACGACTCAAGAGTAAAAGAGGCAGGATCAGGTATCGCTCCTGTGAGAAAGGCTACAGGACTATGGCACATAATACAGAACTGGCCCAATTGTACATCTTCGTGTTCTGTAAAATGATCCTGTTCCCGCTGGTGGAGCGCAAACCACACCGGGTCCTTGAGGGCATAGGCGTGCATGGAACCAGACCACTCTGCATAATGATTCGGATGGCACGAAGCACATGCCTCGGCAGATTCAAAATCAGCAACCTGGAAGGAAGTTTGAATGGGATATTCGCTATTAGAGGGAATATTTTGCATGACAGCCATCCCAGTAGCATTAACGTTCTCTCCTAAATTGTAACTTTCAATTAAGGTATTAGTTGATGTATTTATGACATGAAGGTAACTTGTTCCTCCCAACATTGCACTGCTGGTTACAAATACTCTTGATCCATCCCCCGAAATTCCAATGCCATGTGGTAGATCAAAATATTCTGATTCGATTTGACTCACTGAATTATCTGAAAAATTAATATAGGATACTCCCGGGTTCATTATTGATCTGTTGGTCGTATAAAGGCCCGATCCATCTGGTACAACTACCATATGCCATGGGCTCTCTCCAGTTGTGTACGAAGCGACAAGCGTATCTGGATCGGCAGCATCGAAAGCTCTGACCTCATTCTTCTCCGGATCGGAACAAGAAATGAACACTTTTGATCCATCAATGCTCAGTTCTACTTCCAGAGGATCATAATTACCATCATTAAAATTATAACTATCTTGAATGTTTGGGTCTATCTTAAAATTCTCCGGTTGATATCCGTCTTCGCCAAACCGGGAGGTTTCAATCTTGAAAAAATGAGATGATTGGTTGCTGGCCACCCACAATATGCTTCCATCACTGCTTAATGCAATTCCATGTGGAGAAGAAGCACCCACATTTACACTGTCTTTTTCTAAGGTCTCAGTATGTATTCTGTGTACAAGTGTTGAAGATTCCTCAGAACCCATCGGCATAAATCGCGAAACATAAAGAAAATGATTCTCGGAATCAATTTCCATTAGGGCAGGCATATTACCTACTTGAATTGAAGATACCAATTCATCAGTAATTAAATCATACTTTAGGACATAGCCTGACTCAAGAAGTGTTACATACCAGTATTTGTTTATCTCATCTATTACAACATAATGAGGATTGTCATTCATGCCAGATACATTAACGTCTACTTCTTTAATAACCTCACCGGTTTCCCCATTAATGACACCAACCTTTTCTGCAGCTTGATATGCTACATAAACCTTGTAAATATTATAATACGAAGAAAATGTCATCCTTTGAATATCTTCAAGAGCTATAACATTTTGTGAATTATCATTCTTATTTATGATAAGATTGGGTGAATCAGGATTAGTTGATGTATCAAAAGTTATACTTTGGATAGCATCAATGGATATGACATCTGGAGAACCATTATTTTTATGGATAATGAGTTCAGTAGCAGCTATAACTGATAAAATACAAATTAAATAAAGAGCTACAGATTTCATCAATTGTTTTCTTATTTTAATAAGATCATCTTTTTTGACTGATATACGCCACCTACACTTAATCTGTAAAAGTATATACCAGATGTTACATTTTTACCATTTTTATCAGACCTATCCCACTGTATGGAGTGTTTTCCGGCAACCATGTACTTATTTAAAAGGGTTTTTATCAAACGACCTCTTAAATCGAAGATCTCCACCATCGCGTAATCTGAATGATTAATCGCAAAACGTATTGTTGTAATAGGATTAAATGGATTGGGATAATTCTGCATTAAACTAAATGATGATAATATTTTAAATTCATCTACAGATAACTCATCATCAAATTCAATTGTGTCAATTTCATCAATACTATAGTAATATGCCATGGTAGCAGTGTGGATGTACATTGTATCGAGATCTTGATTAAAATCCAATTGAGTGATATCTATAATTGGATACGTTACACTTCCATTGTTCGTTTTGACAATTAGATTTGCGCCAGCAAATATTTGAGTTATTATTACGATTAATGTTATTAAATATTTCATTTCTTATTTACCAATGCCATCAATATATAAAACGATTAAATCTACATATTTACTTCTTAATGATATTAATAAAAATAATAATCTTGTAATTTGTTAATTGGGTTTATTTATTTGAACATGTAAACTTGGCTTCAAGTTTTAATTAAATTAAGGTAACTATGGACAGATCAAAAGCAGGAATTATTTCATTTGGAATTATCATCGTTGTTTTATACTCATTTGGTGTAGAATTTTTTGAAGGAATTTGGTCTTTTCCAACAATTAGAGCAGTTCCGATCATGGTTGTCGCATTGGTGGGAACTGGAATATTCATCACGATTAAGCTGGGGTTTCCCCAATTAAAATATTTTAAGCACGGAGTAAACGTTACCCGTGGTATTTATGATAATCCAGAAGATGAAGGAGATTTAAATCATTTTCGGGCATTGACAACGGCTCTATCTGCCACGGTGGGAATCGGAAATATTGCCGGTGTAGCCACCGCAGTATATTATGGAGGACCAGGAGCGATCTTTTGGATGTGGATCACTGCTTTTTTCGGTACAACACTAAAGTTCGCAGAAAGCTCACTATCATTAAAATACAGAGAGATAGGTAGCGATGGTTTAACCGCTGGAGGACCCATGTATACAATTGAGTCCGGAATGGGCCGAAATTGGCGTTGGATGGCTGTGGCCTTTGCTTCATTTGCAATTATATGCTCCTTTGCCACTGGAAATGCCATTCAAGCTTTCACGGTTTCTGATCAAATTTATTCGGAAGTATCCCAAGTATTAGGTACACAGCATTTCCTTACGCTAAAGCATCATATGTGGGCTGGATTCGAATTATCTATCCAGCAAGTGATCAACGGTGTTATTCTTGTAGGAATTATCGGAATGGTCATCATTGGTGGAATTAAGCGAATTGGTCACGTCACCAGTTTCCTAGCTCCCATAATGGGCGTCATTTATGTAGTCTTTGCTTTAATAATAATTCTTGTCAATTTCGATAAAATAGGATCAAGCTTTGCATTAATATTTAAAATGGCGTTCAATCCACCGGCAACTATCGCTGGAACCGGTGGTGGTATCTTGCTCACAATGTTGTGGGGAATTAAACGAGGTCTATATTCTAATGAAGCAGGACAAGGCAGCGCAGCGATCGCTCACTCAACTGCCAAAACAAAATATCCCATTCGTGAGGGTTCTGTCGCCATGTTAGGACCCTTTATCGATACAATCATAATCTGCACGCTTACAGGTCTAGTTATCATCATAACCGGTGCCTGGCAGCACACACAATTCTACATGAATATTACTGATCAAAATTTGCCTCATATTAAAGACATACTTAATGTGGGGTTATTTAACAGTAGTCTCTTAACGTCATATGCATTTAAAGAGGGCTTGGGTTTTATTTTCAGTTACGGGGATAAAATTGTAACAATTTCCGTATTACTTTTTGCTGTATCAACTGCGATTAGCTGGTCATTCTACGGTGATCGTTCTGCGGTTTACTTATTTGGACGTAAGGCCATCATGCCGTATAAATGGATATTCCTCCTTTTTGTTTTCATCGGTGCTATTGCAGAATTGGAAGCCATCTGGGCATTTGGAGATGCCGCTTTAGGATTCATGACATTCCCAAATTTAATTGCCATTATCTTCCTATCAACAGCACTGAAGAAAATGACCCAAACTTATTTTTCTCAAAAGCATACACCTTATCAGAAATAATGCCTGACCTTAGCCACATCCATGATGTGGCCGTTCACGCTGGTAAATCAGCTGCAGAATTGATTTTATTTGCACTGGATAAACCCAGGATACCTGATTATAAAGGTAAAACGGATCTTGTGACCAAAACTGATAAAGAATCAGAGAAATTAATTTGTGCAATAATTCATGCAGAATTTCCTAAGCATGGAATTCTGACCGAAGAATCCGGTTCCTTTTTCCCCAATGCTGATTATCAATGGATCATTGATCCATTGGACGGTACCACAAATTTTGTACACGGATATCCGTCATTTGCTGTCTCTATCGGTGTTTTGCACAAGGATGAAGTGTTAGTCGGGGTTGTGCTGGAATTGCCTGCTAAGAGACTATTTACCGCTGTAAAGGGACAAGGAGCCACTTGTGATGGATCTTCGATCAATGTATCCAACGTATCATCACTTAGTGATTCGTTGCTCGTAACAGGTTTTGGGTATGAGCATGGAGAAAAATGGAAAGCAAACATGAGATTGTTTCAAACACTCACCGACCTTACACAAGGTGTACGCAGACTTGGAGCTGCTTCAGTGGATTTATGTCATGTGGCTCTTGGAATAGTAGACGGTTTCTGGGAGTTTGACCTGCACCCATGGGATACAGCGGCAGGTATGCTCATCCTTACTGAGGCTGGGGGTACAGTCACACAAATGGATGGGAAATCGTTTTCAATCTATGATGATAATATCCTGGCTACAAATGGGGCCCTCCATCCTCCTCTTGAAGCTTATACTTCCCAGGAATTAAGGACGCTTACCTAAATCGTACTGTTTTTAGGACCGATTCTCCCAATCCCAATTCCAGAACATCTCCCTTTTCTACCGTTCCCACTCCTTCAGGAGTTCCAGTAAACACTATATCGCCTTCTAAAAGGGGTATTCGGCTGGATAAAAATTCAATCAGAAAAGGAATATCAAACTCCATATCATCCATTTGTCCCTTCTGAACTACATTGCCGTTAATTTTCAGCCAAAACATTTCTGACCAATTTCCCATGTCCGGCTGAAAAAAAGTTGAAACCACTGCTGAATTTTTAAATGATTTTGACAAAAACCACGGCAGTTTTCCCTCCTTCAATTCATTCTGAAGTTTCCTGTCTGTTAGATCCAATCCCAGGGCAAAACCCCCTATATGATCCATTGCATTATCTGCAGTAATACCTTCTCCCGGTCTGGAAATAAGGATCACTAATTCAATCTCATGGTGAATAGTTCTATCAGAAGGAAGTTTTATCCTATCTTCCGTAGTAAGGCAGGTCAATCCCTTCTGAAAGAATACAGGCTCTTTTAAAAGAGGATTCTCCAGTTCCCTGGCGTGCCCTGCATAATTCCTGCCGACACAGTAAATATTCCTGACAGGATATTGATCTCCATTTTTATGTGTTATTCTATATTCAGTCATTCTGCATTCACCAGATTTTTCAGATCTTTCACTTTGACGTTAATCAGATTGTTGAAGGTGAATTTTCCATCTCCTGTCACTCTTCCAATTGTTGTTGCCGGAATATTTTTTTGCATACAGATCCGCTCAAATTTAATGAAATCATTTTCTCTAAAAGAAATCAAAATCAACCCCTGGGTTTCTCCGAACAAAAGTTCGTCATTTCGTATTTTCCTTGAAAGATGAATTCTAGCCCCAACCCCTTCTTCCCCGCTTATCAAAGACAAAGCAATGGCAACAGCCAGACCGCCGGCGCTCACATTATACGCTGATTGGATGAACCCCTCTTGAATGCTCTTAAGTAATACCTGGTGAATGCGCGGTTCCATAGCCAGATCAACAGTTGGAGGATTTACACGAATATCCGGGTAAAAATTCTGCATATATTTTGTACCGCCTAATTCCCCACGGTGGCTCCCCAATATTGAAATAAAATCACCTTCTTGTTTCAATCCGCCTGTCATGGGCGTTTGATTCTCCGGGATAAAACCGACACTGGTAATATGTTGGACACAATGATCAGTAAAGGGCAAAGTGTGACGGTTCGCTATTGTCAGACCCAAAACACGAACTGCTTCCTCCTGTCCCTTAAGAATTTCAATTCCCTTTCCATGATCCTTCTCTTCCTTCAAATCTGGAAAAATATTCCGTATGGATATTGCCACTGGTTTTGCGCCACGGCAAACGATTTGCCGAACAGCATTCGCAACAGTCAGTTTTCCGCTCAGACGCGGTTCAAAAGAGGTAAAATAATCATTGTCAGCTGCTGTGAAAACCATCATTCCAAAATTCGGCACGACAGAAGAAACAAGCCCATAGTCCACACTCCTGGTGACCTTCCCTGGTTTTCCTTTTATTAATTCCCAAGACTTTCTTTCTTCAGCAAAACGTGATAAGAGTTTTTTTAAGGGTGAAGAGTAAAATCTTTTTTCCTTTATTTCAGAAAAATCAGTTGTCTTCTTCTGGTCAGGAGTTTGTATATGATGGACAGAATCAAATGATATCTTATAATAGTCAAAAACCGGCATCGAAAGAGACAGAAATGATTTTTTTTGTCCAGAAACAGAAAAGATTGGGTCTTTCTGAATCACCCCGATTTTCCTTATCTTAAGACCTGATTCTTTCACATATTTTTTTATCTCTTTGTCACAGCCAGCCTGGATAAAAACCAGAATATCTTCGTATGCACCCCAGTCTCTCAATTTCTCCACAAGATTTTTTGCATTTATCCCAGTGATCTTTACGGAAATCCCAACATTATTCGTCTGGGCAAAAGTCACTAAAGCAGTTCCCAGCCCCTTTTCATCAATGATTTTTACACCTGAAAGCCATGGCTTTCCTTTAATCGTTTTTATCAAGGAATTGATACGAAAGTCACTTTTGGGATTTTTCCATGAATTTCCAGCTGTAACACAAAAGATTTCTGTACCGGCTGAAGGTGGTGTCGCCACAAAACTGTTCTTTTCATTGGTACCAACAGCAGCAGTATGTATGAGTGTGTATTCCTGTCCCTGATCAGGAACCTTGATATTTCCACCCAGCTTTTTGATCTTGCTGGCCCTGCCCTGTTTTAAAAATTTATTGATGACTGTATTATTTGCTGTAGATATATCTGAATAATACATGTGGAGATGATTACCAAAAATTGCCTGTTCACGGAGAGTAAAATCAACGTCCAGCTTCACACGGTTATTCTGTAAAAGGAGCTTGGTCCCTCCGGAAATCAGGATAGAATTTCCGTTATCACATTGGATAACCGGACTGATATGGTTCCTCACTCCGTCATCAAGGCGCATTATTGTTTCGAGGTAGGGTCGCATTTTCAGTTTATCCACAGTGACCATGGCTAGAAACTCAAGTTCCAAATCAGTTGGTTTTACACTCAAAAGATGGTTGATCGCAGACCGATCTGTTCCTTGAAGTAACTGTGCATATGTTTTTTGTTTTTTAATGGTCAATCCTGATACGGCTGAAGGAATAAAACGGGATTCTATTCATTTTTTTATATTTCATTAAATACTCTGAGGATTGATCAAAGTCAGGCAATCTGTTTTTCATCAAAAACCCTGGAGATATCATCCCATGAAAAGCCTTTTCTTTTTAAGAAATTCACTATTCGGTTTTTCTCTTTTTCCTGTAATTTGGAATTCCTGCGGATTTTCTTTTTTTTCAGATGATTCCCAAGCAGTGTATCAATGGGGAATTCGGTGTACATCCGATTAAGAGTATCCTCCACTAAATTTCGTGACAAATGGTGGTTTGAAAGTTCCACTCTCAGAATCGAAGGACCGATCCCCTTGCTTCGTATCTTGTCCCGGGAAAAAGCTAATGCAAATTCAGAATCGTTTAAAATATTTTTTGCATCAAACTCCTCCAGCAATGGTTCAATATCTTGAATATCATAGCCCTTTTTAAGAAGGCGTTGCTTGAGTTCTGACAGGCTGCGCATTCTGAAACTCAACAAATTAAGTGCTGAATTCCTGAGCTTCTGTTTCTGTTCAGAATTTGTTAGTTCTTTTAACTTGTTCGGAGTGAGTTCATCTCCTGGATGAACCGGGTTTGAGAGTAATACTTCCTCAGAAATTCCTATAAAAGTGCCATCATCAAATATAATTGTTCGGCGATCAGGATGACGAACCTGAGTTTTGATCTCTTTAATCCTTTGAGGCAGGAGCATCTCCCTGGTCATCCAAACCCATGAAGGCTTTGACCTTTGAAATAACTTTTTTCAGTTCTTTGGGATTTTCTTTAAGATATATTTTCGCATTTTCACGACCCTGTCCAATTTTCAAATCCCCATAGGAAAACCACGAACCCATTTTTTCGATAATGTCTCCCTTGACAGCGAGATCAAGAATATCGCCTTCAAAAGAAATCCCTCGTCCATACATTATATCGAACTCCGTCATTTTAAATGGCGGCGCTACTTTATTTTTGACCACTTTTACCCTCGTGCGATTTCCAACTGTATCTGTTCCATCTTTAATTGCCCCAATGCGCCGTATTTCCATACGAATTGATGTATAAAATTTCAATGCTCGTCCACCGGGTGTAGTCTCCGGATTACCGTACATAACCCCAATCTTTTCACGAATCTGGTTTACAAAAATAACACATGTGTTAGACCGGGATACTGTTCCTGTAAGTTTCCTAAGTGCCTGCGACATCAACCTGGCTTGAAGGCCAACATGAGTATCACCCATCTCCCCTTCAAGTTCAACCCTGGGTACAAGAGCAGCAACCGAATCAATTACAATCACATCCAAAGCACTGCTCCGGACCAACGTTTCGGTAATCTCAAGTGCCTGCTCTCCCGAATCAGGCTGTGACACAAGCAATTCTTCTGTATTGACACCCAGTCTTTTAGAATATTCCGGGTCAAGAGCATGCTCCGCATCAATGAACGCAGCATAACCATTCATCTTCTGGGCTTCAGCGACAATGTGCAGGGCCAGGGTGGTTTTTCCGGACGATTCAGGCCCGAATATTTCTATGATTCGTCCCCGGGGTACTCCACCAATGCCAAGTGCCACATCCAGAGACAAAGCTCCCGTTGAAATAACATTGTCCATCAAAGTAGGGTGGTCATCACCTAAACGCATGATTGATCCTTTACCAAACTGACGGTCAATTTGGGTTATGGATAGTTCAAGAGCTTTTGATTTTTTATCAGCTGTTGTCATCTTCAGTTCTCCTTTTTGTCTTCAGGGGCTAAAAAATGGGTACCTAAAATACTATAAACCGGACCATCAGGAAACAACTCACTCCTCATGAACTGAACCCGGCTAACTGTCATTAAAATTGGATCAAAGGTCGTTTGTAGAAATGCAGATATATCAGGAGTATGCTTGGGTGGATACTTTATACGGGCAAGTGTAATATGCGGTACAGATTTCTGCTCTTCAGCTGGAAAACCAAGGGGTTCCAGGGCAGTATTCAGGTCAGAAACTAATGAAGTTAATGTTTCAGTTTGACCTGTCATTCCCAGCCAGAGCACCCGGGGCCTGGTTGGAACCGGAAAACACCCTGTTCCCGTTACAGTCAAATCCATCCTGCTGTATTGAGAAACAGTTTTTGCAATAGTAGAATTCAATTCATCGATGATATCAGGAGGGGCAAATCCAAGGAATTTCAAGGTAAGGTGAATTTGGCCCGTTATAACCCATCGAACATTCTTTTTCTGGGATTTTACGGTTGTTTTCAACATGTCCCTGAGGGGAATAATCTCATTTGGAACAGTAACTGAAATGAAGGTCCGGAGTAATCTTTCACTCATTTTTCAGTGCAAGTCTAATCATATTCAATGCTACTTGACTACTGATTCGTTTATTAGAATCCCTGTCACGAAAAAAATTAAATTTCTTTACGGCAACTTCTTTCCCAGAGCTCAGCCCGATATAGATAAGGCCAACCGGTTTTTCAGGAGTACCTCCCGTGGGGCCGGCAATCCCTGAAATGGAAATCCCCAGATCAGATTTAAACAGGGATCGTACACCCTGGGCCATTTCTCTCACAGTTTCTTCACTCACTGCTCCAAATTTTTCCAGCGTCTGCTTTTTCACACCCAAAAGTTCCATCTTTGCCTCGTTGTTGTATGAAACAACTCCCCCAAGATAATAATCGGAACTGCCTGAAACGCTTGTGATTCTGTGACCAAGCAAACCTCCTGTGCACGATTCGGCTGTAGCAAGAGTCAACCCCAGTTCTCTCAATCGATTTCCCACAACTTCCTCCAGTGACACATCATCGTATCCATAAACATATTTCTCAATCACAGGTGTGAGGATCTCTTCCATGTCCCGTATGTTTTGAGCATCCTGGCCGAAAAGACGAATGTCCACTCCGGTTAATTTTGGCAAAAAGGCAACTGAACATGGAAAATTATGACTAATAATTTTTTTATTGATCTTTTCTGCCAGGGCCGATTCCGGGATGCCGGTGGTTCGTATTGTTCGAACAGAAATTGGCTTTTCTTCCAGGCTTTTCAAGAACGGTAAAACAGTACTCATCATCATAGCTTTCATTTCTTTTGGAACACCTGGCAGAGCAAAATAATGGCAGCTGCCTTTTTTGAATTGTAATCCCCTTGCGGATCCTAACATATTTTGAATGACTTCACCTTTCTCAGGTTTCATCGCCTGGTTCCGATTCAAATCTGGAATAGAATAATTTATCCTAGAAAATCGTTCCGTTAATTCCTTCCAATACTGCTCATCAAAAACTGGTTTGTCCTCAAAATAAGAATAAAAGGCAGAGGGTGTCACATCATCATGAGTGGGTCCAAGACCACCTGTTACAACGACGACTGACATATCTTTTGATACATCTTCCAATGCAGTAATAATGTGTTCTTTATCATCACCGATTGTGTGCTGCACTCTTAATTCAATGCCGATATTCCCCATTTCCTGTCCTATCCACGCCGCATTGGTATTCACTGTAAAACCGGAAAGCAATTCGTTTCCGATAGTTATAAGGGCAGCTTTCATACAAATCTTATGAATAGTTGAACACAAGCCAGTGCTGCAAACCCAGCTGCCGCATCATCAATCATAATGCCCCACCCGCCAGGATACCTATCCAGACGACGAATAAATAAGGGTTTCCAAATATCAAAAATGCGAAACAAAATAAACGCAGCGGCCCCATACAAGATAGACTGTGGTACAAAGAATAATGCTATCCACTGACCTGCCCACTCATCTATAACAATTCTGGAAGGATCAGGCGCATCGGATACCCTTTCTATGATAGTTGAGGTAAATACACCAACTGTAAATATTATGACAGTTAAGAGAATGAAATATATTGGTGTAATATAATTAATCACCCAAAACCAAACAGATACTGCAGCCAGGCTTCCCCAGGTTCCAGGTGCAATTGGAAGCGTACCGACCTTACAACACGTGGCAATCCAGTCGGACAATTGTTCTTTGTTCACAGAAATGGTTCAGGACGTGAACTGGCGAATAGCAGAACGGTTATTATACAAATATGAAATTCCTGTCCAGATGGTAAATACAGTTACAACCAAAGTCAAATAGTAGATAACATGGAATTCTTTGATAATTCCAAACAGGATTGCCAACCATTCAAATCTCAACCATTCAAAAGGAATTCCCTTCAATCCAATAAAAAGCAGGATAAAAATTATTATAGTGATCTGAATGGCTGTTTTTGCTTTCGCAATATTACTCGTGAGCATTGTAAACCCATTTTTTTCCATAACCATCCGCAATCCAGTGACAAAAAGATCTCTGAAAATAATCAGGGAAACCATCCAGTATTCCACTACACCCAAAACTGCAAATGAAATGAAAGCAGATGAGACCAGGATTTTATCCGCCAGAGGATCTAAAAAACGACCCTGTGCAGTTACCAGATTATATTTCCGGGCAAAGTATCCATCATAGGCATCTGTAATGGAAGCCACAATAAATATAGATAATGCCCATAAATTAGAATAAGGATGCTCGTAGAAAAGGCAGATAATAAAAAATGGTGTCAGGACAATCCTGAAAAATGTGAGAAGATTGGGAAGGTTGACTATAATTGTGTCCTCCCTTCTATTGCCCTCTGGAGGGTGGCCTCATCGACGTACTCAAGTTCTCCACCAACTGGAAGCCCCCTGGCAAGCCGGGTCACTTCCACTCCTTTTTCGTTCAATATTTTTCCAAGATAAAGTGCAGTGGTATCGCCTTCAATGCTGGCATTCGTGGCAAGAATTATTTCCATACCTTCTTGAATACGTGTTAAAAGCCGATCGATAGTTAAACTGTCTGGGCCGATTCCATCCAGGGGAGAAATAACCCCGCCAAGGACATGGTACAAACCCCTGAAAATACCCATTCGTTCAAAAGCATAAATGTCCGCTGGATCTTCAACAATACAAATCAGATTTTTGTCCCGTTTTGGATCGGAGCAGATATGACAGGGATCATCCTCAGTGATCCCGCCGCAGGAAGAACATAACAAAATCTTCGTCTTGACGTCCATAACCGCCTGTGCCAGATGAGCAGAATGTTCACTGTTGGACATCAGGATATGAAATGCCATGCGCTGAGCCGTTTTCTTTCCAATACCTGGAAATTTTGCAAATTCACTGATCAGGCGTTCAACGCTTTGTGGATATGATTCCATTCTACATTCCAGGAATTTTCATTCCGCCCAGCATATTTCCCGTAACGGCATTCATTCTGTTTTGACTCTCTTCCTGTGACTGAGTGAGAGCTTTATTTACAGCGGAAATAATCAAGTCTTCAAGCAGTTCTTTCTCTTCTTTCAGGGCTTCTGGATCAATTGTTAAGTCTAAAATCTCCTGCTTTCCGTTGGAAACTACTTTAACCATACCGCCGCCTGAGTCTGCTTCAACCACCAGGTCTTCCAGCTCTGATTGGACATCTTCAATTTTTTTCTGAATGTCCCGGGCCTGTTTCAGCATTCCGGTCATATTGCCTTTATTAAACATTTCTTACTCCTACGTTATTATTTCCCCATCGAACCGTTCGATTATCTGTAATAAAGTCGGGTCTTTTTTTGGGGCATTATTCTCATTTTTTTCTTCAGTATTTTTAGTACTATCGGTGGAAATACTTTCTCCTTTTTCATCAATTTTAAATCTGAGAATAACCGATTTTTCAATAGATTTTTCAACCTGAACTTCTATCAATTTTTTATTTTTCTCCAAGAGGTTTAAATTAAACTTTGGCTGGCCTGTCATGATAACTTCCAATACTTTTCCATGTACTTTGTTTACCACACAATGATCCAGAATCGTTCCAATGGATGGGCGGCTTGCTGATACTTCCTTGATGATCCCACCCCAGGCCGATTGAACCTTCTCCAGGCTTATTGAATTGCCGCTTTCTGGATCTGGTTTATTGCCCACTTCCTCTTTCTGGGACTTCACCTCTACTTCCGGGGCTGCAGTCAATTCTTCCGGTGGGTTTTTATCCTCTGTTTTCTCTTGAACCTCATGGACAGGCACGGATTCCTGCGGGTCTTTTTCATACGGTACGGATGGCTGTGAAACCGCCGAAGTATCATTTGCTCCAGATTGGCTGGAGGGTTTCAATTCCTTTAACAGGTTTTCCAATGATACTGTGGAATCCATTTCAAGGAGTTTCAAACACATCATTTCCAGGAGAATATACGGTTGAGCTGCCCGATGAATTTTTGCTTCCATATCTGTCAAAATTCCAGCAATCCTTAAAAGATCTCTCCGGTCCCATTCTTTGGAAACAAGTTCATAGCGCTCTTTTAATTCCAGGTTCAAGTCATAAATATCTAAAGCACCCGGTACAGAAGCCAGCAACAGGTTTCGAATATGTTTATTGAACCCAATGGCCATCTCTCCAGCTGATATTCCAAGCATCCTTGTTTCATGGAGAAGCTGAACAATCGATTGTGCATCTTTCGTCTTCAATGCCTTGGTTATATTGAAAAAGGTGTCATGGGGAATTAATCCCATGACAACTGTGGAGTCATCAAAGGTAATTTTATCACCGCAATATGCAATAAGCTGGTCAAGAATGCTCAGGGCGTCCCGCATACTTCCATCGGCTTTGGCGGCAAGGGCTTTCACAGATTCATCATCAATAGATACGTTTTCAGCATCTAAAATAGTTCCAACGTGATCTATGATATTTGAGGAAGTGATCCTGTTAAAATCAAACCGCTGGCACCGGGAAATAATTGTAGCAGGAACTTTTTGAATATCTGTAGTTGCCAGGACAAACTTCCCATGCTTTGGAGGCTCCTCCAGGGTGCGGAGCAGGGCATTAAACGCCTGGGTCGTGAGCATGTGGACCTCATCAATAATGAAAATTTTGTATTGGGCGTTCATGGGTGTATACTGAATCATTTCCCGAATGTTACGGATTTCATCAATTCCCCGGTTTGAAGCACCGTCAATTTCTAGGACATCCATGTTCCGGCCATCGGTGATCTCCATGCAATTTGAACAGCTGTTACAGAAATCACCCGGGGTCTTCAGGCAGTTCAGGGCTTTGGAAACTAAACGCGCTGTAGTTGTTTTTCCCACCCCTCTTGGACCTGTAAACAGGTAGGCCTGGGCAACGCGGTCCTTCTTGAACGCATTGTTTAATGTATGAGTTACATGCTCCTGGCCAACAACCTCTTTAAATGTCTGGGGACGCCACTTCAGCGATAAAACTTGGTATGCCATCAGGTGATATTCATTAAAATTTCATAAAAAATCAATGCGTAAACTACAACGGAAAAAGAATTTCGGGGTGTGAATAAATCTATAAAATCCTAAAAAATGGCCGTGCGCCATGATTCGTTATCTCTTGCAGTCAATCCAGACAGGACAGTTAGCTCCATTCCATGATCCACCGGCACATGATGCCAGCTGATTACCGCTGCTCCCTTCCGGGCCTGACGGGGTTCACAGTAGCACCATTGCAATGGATTGAAATTTCAACACCACTTATTCTGCTGAATCAACGCAGAAAACATCTCACCATGTCTTTAACCCTGCTAGAGCGGATTGCAGGTTACAGGGCACCGCTACCTCCCCATCCAGCACGACCAATATTCCCGTGATATTGTGGAGCCGAAGGGGGTCGAACCCTCGACCTCAGCATTGCGAACGCTGCGCTCTCCCAACTGAGCTACGGCCCCAAAAAATATAATCGAATTTAGGAGTTTTATTGAACGGATTCCAAAGAGAACGGAAAACACCTGTAAAAAACTCCTGCCCTTTAAAAATTAGATTCTTACTGGGCGGTGAACAGGGTGATTTCCCCATCACCGCTGCTCCGGAGCCAATATCCCTTCCCTGGTTCAAGCACCTCCGCCGGAACATAGCTTCCATCAAAACCGTATATCGTTCCAGAAATAATCAATCCTTCCGGATCTGAGATAGTTTCTATCTCCACAGGGTACGTTATGCCGGAAACCAGGTTCCAGCCCTCTTGAAGGGTGAGAGTCATTGCATTGATGACTGTTCCTGAAACAATTTCAGATCCTGGATTGTTAAACCTCAGCCAGTATCCAACCCCTGGACTTAATTCAACAGTGTTCACATAACTTCCACCATCAAATGAATACAGGGTGTTCTCCACCGCTTCAGGAAATAAAGCCAGGTAATTCCCATTTTCAGCAACAACGGGTAAACCGATTAAATTCCAGCCGTCGGTGTACGCCAGTGTCAGGTCTATTTCATCTGATGAACAGGCCATGGTATCAGTGACCGTATTCTCAGAAACAAAACCCTGCCAGTGAAAAGCCGTCTCACGTGAAGGAGACCAGGAAGCAGTATCTTCGCCAAGATTATAACATTCATAACTGCCGATAATGTATGTTGATCGATCTCCCAGCCAGCCAATGGATTCAGAAACGGGAAGCAGGGCAACGGGCTCATTAATGGAAATTTCATCCGGCACCCGAAGAGAAATGACGTGATGAAAATATGTATCAAGGAGGGTGCGGTCGGTGATCCGGGTGTGGCCTGCTCCCTGTTCCATGGCCAGGGTCCACAGGGCATCTAAAGGGCGATGGTCTAAAAAGATACCGGTGAGATTTGTAATGCGGTAATCAAGATCATTTTCACCTATAAACATATATCCAGGGACATTAACTGCCAGCCCTGCGTCAGTGGTGTCATGATATCCCCCTTTCATGGTCACAAATCCTATAACAAGGTCAGGGCGCCAGACTGTAAAATGATATGACCATTGCCCGCCCCAGGAATATCCTTCAAAATAAAGCGGGGAAAATTCTATTTCAGGATGTCCGCTCTGCTGGGCAAAATCAGACTGGGCATCTAATAGAGCATCCCCAACTCCCGTTTCCATATGCATATTATCCACCTGAGCCCCCATCAGTGCAAATTGGGATTCAGTACAAAGCGCACGCATATCTGTATCGTTCACAATTGCCCTGGAATCACCGCCTAAATGAGTCAGTGAGGTGTAGATGCCATAAACGGTATCCACAGCCTCAGGGACGTAGATACGAAAATTTGCAATGTTGTACCCGTCCGACCCATGGGGAGTTGCGCTGTAATCATAGACCTGCCCCCATCCAAAAGAGATCAAACTAACTGTTATAATATATTTTATTCTCTGCGAAACAAATTTCATGAATAAAAGCATCGCCGGATGACGTGGAATGATTGAAATGAATCCCCTCATTTTAGTGTTAATAAAGCTATACTAACTGATTATATAATGAAATAGTACACAATTAATAGCAAACAATCAATTGAGTACTTGGAGGTGTGATGCAGGTCACAAATTCTCAAAAAAGTACTCAGCCATACGGCTGTAGAGATGATAGGTAGCGTTGCCGCCGTATATCCCATGGCTCCTGGAAGGATAAAATAACATATCCACCTGCTTTCCGGATTCAATGAATTTATCCATGAGCCAGAGGCTGTTCTGGGCGTGGACATTATCATCTCCGGTTCCATGAACCAGGAGGAGCTTTCCCTTGAATTGATCAACGTAGGTTAACACAGAGGCAGTATCGTATCCTGCCTCGTTTTCACTTAAAAGGCCCATGTACCGCTCCGTATAGGCAGTGTCGTACAATCGCCAGTCCGTAACCGGCGCAACGGAAACCCCTGTGGTAAAATAATCTGCTCCTTTTGTAAGCGCCAGGGCGGTAAAATATCCCCCTCCGCTCCAGCCCCACACTCCAACCCTGCTGGTATCTGCATATGGGAATTTTCCTAAATAGTTTACTGCCTCTATATGGTCATTGATCAGCCATTTGCCAAGATCTCTATATCCAAGGTTTTTAAATGCCTTTCCCCTTCCGCCGGTCTGGCGGTTATTGATGCTCACAATGATGTGTCCATTTTGTGCCATGTACTGGTGCCAGAGATAATTTCTTCCTCCCCACCGGTCAGCTGCCATCTGGGAGCCGGCCAACCCGTAGCCATTAATAATGATTGGGTATTTTTTCTCCTCATCAAAATTCCATGGTAAAGTTATCATGCCTTTCAGGGTGACCCCGTCAGCCGTGGCAAAATCGAAAAATTCAGGATAGGTAAATTCATATTCAAGATAAGGCTCCATATCTGTTTCCTGCATAACACGGATTGTCTCACCCTGGATTGTTTTTAACAGTATCTTCCGGGGGGTTTTTGAACTGGAATATGAATCAATAAAATATGCCTTTGTGGGTGATAGCTGCGGGGAGTGCCAGCCGGGCCCGGATGTAAGCTGAAGGAGCCCGCTCCCATCAGGATTTACGGAGTAAAAATGCTGTTCAAGAATGGATTCCCTGTTGGCAGTAAAATATATTTTCCCCAATTCCTCGTCTACATCAACCAGTCGCTTTACTTCCCATTCTCCCTCTGTCACCTGGCTGATGATACTTCCATCACTTTCTGCATAAAAAATATGGCGATAGCCAGATCTCTCCGAAGTAAAAAGAAAAGAACCATCCGTCAAAAACAGGGGATTTTCGTGCACATCCACCCAGGCTGAGTCTATATCTTCAATGATGAGCATCCTCTGCCTGTATTTACTATTAAATTTTATCCACTCCAGGTGGTTCTGTTTCCGATTCAGCCGGGCAACCACTGCTTCATCCTCAAACCATCCTGCCTTTGGAAAATATATATCCTCATATTCTTCAAAATTCAGCCAACTGGTCCTCCCTCCCCTGACGCTGATCACTCCTGTTTTTACCATTGGGTTCTCCTCCCCCGCTTTCGGGTAGTACACCTGTTTCACCTCCGGGTACAATCCCTTCTCATCCAGGTAGGTAAATTGTTTTACATGTGACTGGTCTTCCCTGAAAAATAGGATATTTTTGCTGTCAGGCGACCAGCGGTATCCGTCAAAGGATCCAAATTCTTCTTCATAGAGCCAGCCCCGATATCCATTTAAGATCGTTTCAGATCCATCCCGGGTGAGTTTTTTTTCCTTACGTTGGAGAATATCAATAATGTACAGGTTGTTGTCTTCTTTCACGTAGGCGATTTTTTTGCTGTCAGGGGCATATTTGATATTCCTCAAATGCTCTCCCTTTGCGATGGGCGTCAGCTGATTTTGTGAAATAGAATAGTTATAATAAACACCGAAGAAAGAATGACGCCATTGCTTCTTCCGTTGTGTGAGCAGGAGCAGATTGTCTCCATCAGGGCTGAACCGAAAACCTGTGATATGAAGCGTATCCTCATGTGTGATAAAATTCTCCGATGAAACCAAACGGGTGGTATCTCCTGTTACCAGGTCAACCTGGAACAGGGATTTCCCTCCGGTTATGCTGTCATCAGAAAAGAAAGCATAACTGTCAGTTTCAGGCACCCATTTAAACCTGCCTAAAGATGCTCTCTTAAATTGGTCTTCCTTAAATATGGCATCCAGGGTGAGTTCCCTGGCAGGCAAAACTATGAGAAGGATTAATTGAAAGAAAATGAATCTCCCAACCTTTTCAGTAGAAATTATAGCGCTCATATTGTGAAAAGTTGTAACATAAATATAGGTTTAAATTAGAAAATAATTTAGATTGAATCATGATTGATCTTGTTCATTGCGTTAAAATAATTGAATAGGTAAATTCGCAACCGTTTTATTGTATAATTATTAGAGGATTTTTATGGGTTTAATGACATCCATGCGTACAAGAATGCACGTTGTACTCTGGGCATTGCTTGCGCTCTTCCTACTGAGCATGACCGTAGGCGGACTTGTAGGTGGTGCAAATATAATTGATCAAATTTTTGGCCGGGTAAATCCCTCCACGGCCATTGGCATAGTCAATGGTGAAAAGATCGACCCGGTATTATTTTCAAGGAATGTAGGCAGTCGCATTGACCAGATTCGTGCCAGCGGGCAACCTATCACTGACCAACAGCTTTCCCAGGCGCGGTCCCAGGTGTGGAACGACCTTATAAGAGAAATCATTGTAAGTCAGACAATTGAAGAAATGGGTATAACCGCCTCTGACGAAGAAGTACTGTACCATCTAAAAAATAATCCCCCCTCCTTTTTAAAAAGCAGCCCGAACTTCCAGACAAATGGGCAATTTGATCCTGTAAAATATGAAGAAGCAATTAATAATCCTGAAGGAGATGAGTGGTTCAGCATTGAGCAGTGGATGAAAAATACCTTTATTCCAAGTTACAAACTGCAACAGCTTATTTTTGCGTCAGCAACCGTAACTGAGGATGAAATAAAAAGAGAGTTTATCAACCGGAATATTAATTATACTATTGACATAATTCATGTAACTGATCGAATTATTGATAAAACACTTTTGGAGCCTGCCGAAGAAGAAATCCTGGTATACTATAATGAGAATATTGATGATTATCAACGTACAGAAAACAGGAATATTCGATTAGCTTCATGGAAGAAAGATCCCTCTACAGCTGACACGACCGACGTCCTGGATTTTGCAAACGAACTGATGGAACGGTTACAAAATGGTGAAGATTTCGCCGCCCTTGCAAATGAATACACGGAAGACCCAAGTAATACCGTAACCCAAGATTCAAGTAAGGGGGGTAGTCTTGGATGGTTTGGAAAAGGACAAATGGTACCTGCTTTCGAGGAAGCAGCTTTCAATGCCAAAAAAGGTGAACTGGTTGGGCCTGTACTCTCAAGCTTCGGGTATCATATCATTAGCGTTATTGATAAGAAAACAGAAAAGGATAAAGAGCAGGTTCTTGCTTCTCATATCCTTCTGAAAATTGACATCACACCCAGAACCCTGGACTTATATCGAGGGGAATCCCGATTATTCAGTTACGATGGAAAAGATTTTGGTTTTAATACCGCACTTGACAGTCATCAGGTTAAACTTACAGAAATGAAAAATGTGAGTGAAAAATCTGTTTTTATTTTAAGAGTGGGAATGATGCCCAGCGCCCTTCAATTTATTTTTAATGCAACCATTGGTGAGGTTTCAGATCCTATTGAGAATGATAATTTTTTCGCAGTATTTACAGTTGATTCTGTATTAGCACCAGGTTCAAAACCATTTGAAGACGTGAAAGATGCAATCAAGTCACAAATGACGCGGGAACGAACTACAGATGAAACTGAAATTCTTTCTGGTGAATTTCGAAAACAGGTCGATGACGGGGCTCCCTTCGATTCTCTTATAGCCTGGAATGAAAATCTTGAACACGCGGAAAAGGACAAAAAAACGTTGAGCAGGGGTTTCACTTCTATAGGCAGGGGTAATTTTATCAATGGTGCATTGCTGAATGCACAGGCCGGTGAATTGCTTGGTCCTATAAAAACTTCCCGGGGATATACACTTATGAAAGTCTTAGAAGTTCAGGAGTTTGACTCAACAACTTATGTAGTACAAAAAGATGGCCTGCGAACAACACTGCAAAGGCAAAAAAGAAATGCTGCATATGGGGATTGGTTAAACGCAAAAACAGAAGAGGCTGAAATCGTAGATAACCGTAAATTTCACGGGTATAATTAACGTATATATTTTCACATTCCATCAGATTGACTCCGTCTATTTGATGGAATGTGAACCCCGCTTATTTTGGGTGTATCACAATGGTATTATGAATCAGAAAATACTCCCAATTGATCATATTTATTGAGTCTTCGATCTAAAAATTTGTCGGGTGGAATCTCACTTAATGCGTTTAATTCTTCTATAATTACTTCTTTAAGAATGGAAGCCGCGTCTTCCAAGTTCCTATGTGCACCGCCTGGCGGCTCCTGAATAATTTTGTCACAAATTCCCATTTTTTTCAGATCTTCTGCTGTTAATTGGAGTGATTCAGCAGCGCGGGGTGCTTCTGAAGCATCTCTCCATAAAATGGATGCACATCCTTCAGGGCTGATCACTGAAAACCATGTATTCTCCAGCATGAGCATACGGTCACAAATACCGATTCCAAGTGCTCCGCCACTTGCGCCTTCTCCGATTACTACTGCTATTATTGGAACTTTCAATTTCGACATTTCCAATAGGTTTCTCGCAATCGCTTCTCCTTGCCCCCTTTCTTCTGCTCCAAAACCAGGATAGGCTCCTGGAGTATCAAGAAGTGAAATAACAGGAACATTAAATTTTTCTGCCAACTTCATCACCCTGAGAGCTTTACGATATCCTTCCGGGCGCATCATACCGAAATTTCGGTACAGGTTTTCATTGGTGTTGCGACCCTTCTGTTGACCCATAAACATAATCGTTTGGCCATTCATTGTGCCCAATCCGGTCACAAGTGATGGATCATCCCCAAAATATCTATCCCCATGTAGCTCAAAAAAATCATCCGTCCAGTTATGAATATAATCCAGGGTATATGGGCGATCCGGATGGCGGGCAACCTGTACTTTCTGCCATCGATTAAGATCCGAAAATATCTTTTTCATAAGATCAATACGCTTCGATTCACGTTTGACAATCTTATCCTTTATATCCTGGGAAGGATTATCAACAGAACGAAGCTCAAGAATCTCTTTGTCAATCTCTTGGATTGGTTTTTCAAATTCGAGATAATATTCAGACATCTTTTGATCTGTAATCCATAGTAAAATATTTTTCACCTAAAATAAAATATAGTCCAACAAATCCTAAAAGGACTAAAACAAAAATTATATTGGCAATGATCACTGATAATTTTAAACATAGATAACCTATGCAACACAAAACTAACGATATACAATGTATCAGCAGTATAGATCGCTCCTTTTGAAATCCCAAAGCGACTAATTGATGATAGGTGTGGTCATTTGATGAGCTTGTTAACGGTTTACCTTTCCTTATTCTTATAACAATTACAAAACCTAAATCAAAAAGCGGTACTGCAAACAGAAGTATTGGAACAAACCAGGATGATGATTGATTGCCAATGGTTGGATTATATAGAATTGCAACCGCACCAAGAACAAAACCAATAGTCTGTGCCCCAGAATCACCAAGAAAGAGCTTTGCTGGATAGGAATTAAATAAATAAAGGCCTAAAGCAATTCCAAAAATTGCAGCACAGAATTGGGGGAGAAGAATATGAGAAGATACTGACGTAATGATAAAAAAGAATATAACTGATACAGAAACCAGACCAATAGCAAGTCCATCCATACTGTCAACAAAATTAAATGCATTTGTCATGACTAAAAGCCAGCATATCGTAATAATAACATTCAACCATAAATCGAAGTTAGTCCCTGTGTGTAAAAAAAATTCCGGCGAAGAAAAGAATCGAATCTGTACTCCATGATACACAAGCAAAACAGAAGCACATAGTTGTCCAAATAGTTTGGTTATAACCGTAAGGTTTCTGAAATCATCCAGTAGGCCAAATAAAAAAATCACCCAACCGGAAATGAGTACGGATACCAACTCATTATATTGATTTAATTGGAAAATATACATTATGAGCGTAAGCGTGACAATGAGAACAAAACCACCGATTAAAGGCATAGGCTTTTTATGTAGTTTGTGAGGAGCACTATTTGGTATATCCAGTAATCCAATTTTTTTGGAAATAGGAAGACCTATTGAAATCAGGACAAGGGACACAACGAACGACGTTAGCATGATCGTAATCGATTGGTAGATATTTATATTTGAAATCATTGTAAGGATTACACCAAAAGATAGATTCTCATAATTCTACTATGATCGGAGAGTATAAACAATTTCTGTGCTGATTAATTTCAACATCATCATTATATAGAAAATAAAATTGAAAAGAAAAAAATAATTATCAGCAAAATGCTTTTTATAAAATAAAAAATAAGATCGATGCCACTCATAAATAGAACGGTGAGGAAATGTGTTTGATCCGCCTGTTCCCTGTATATGAATCAAGGTTGAAGATGGAACAAAAAATATTTTCCATCCCCTTTTCTTAGCACGGATACAGTAATCTGAATCTTCCTGGTAGGCGAAATACTGGTCATCAAAAAACCCAATTTCTTCTACTAGTTTTCTTCGAATTAACATGCAGGATCCCGATACACCATCCACTTCCGATGGTTGATTTTCATGAATATGCGACAAATGATATCCCGTGAATAAAGACAGATTAGGAAATAGTCTTGAAAGTCCTGAAAAATATGTGAATACATTCCAGGGGGTTGCAAGACCACGCCGGCATGATTTCTGAAAGGATTGATCTTCATTAAGTACTTTTGGCCCACATATACCTATTTCAGGTTGATTGTTCATAACTTTTAGTAATTCATTAATAGTATTTTTTATCAATATTGTATCGGGATTTAAAAGTAAAATTAATTCACCACATGATTTGTACATTGCCTCATTTATAGCTCTTGAAAATCCTTCATTTCTTCTGTTACAGAATAAACGGATAGATGGAAAATCATTTTTCAGAATATTGACTGTCTGATCATGTGAATTATTATCAACTACAATTATTTCCGCATCACACGCCAGCAAGGAAGCTTTCAAAGATTGTAAGCATTTTCTTATACAGGATTCTGCGTTTAACGTAACAATACAAATAGAAAGTTTCATTTCAGATTTATAAGCTATTTATTCCAGCCAAAAAGTTTCCAAATTCGCAAACGCCATACGACAAAAATAGCTTCATACATAATCGATTTTGACATTTTTGATTCTCCAATAGTCCTGTCAATAAAAATAATAGGATATTCAATAATGTTAAACCCCTTTCTCCAGGAACGAAAATTCATCTCAATCTGAAATGAATACCCGTTTGAACGAATTTTCTTCAGGTCAATAGATTCTAACACTTCTTTCTTCCAAACTTTAAAACCACCAGTTGCATCCTTGATGGGCATTCCTGTTATAACCCGTGAATACACATTAGCTCCATAACTTAACATCAAACGTCGAAGAGGCCACCTGACCACACTGATACCATCGCAATACCTGCTGCCAATGACAAGATCATAATCCGTGAGTAAATCCAGCATTACCGATATCTCCTTTGGATCATGTGACAAATCAGCATCCATCTGTACAATGGCATCATAATCCCGTTCTAAAGCCCAGGTAAATCCAAAACAGTAAGCGGCTCCCAAACCAGACTTCCCGGGCCTGCATTCAAGATATAGGTTAGAAAACCGGTTTTGTAGTTCCTTGACCTGTTCAGCAGTCCCATCAGGGGAATTATCGTCCACAATCAGCAGGTGACAATCATGATTAGTGGAAAAAACTGATTCCACAAACCGAACGATATTTTTCCGTTCGTTGTATGTGGGAGAGACAATTAATGTGTTCATGAGGACAATTTCGATTTAATATGCTTCAAACTCACTTCAAGTGGTAGAGTTGTAACCTGTAATTTGCTCTTGATCAGGCGGGTTTTCAAACCACATTTTAACGGTCTTGGGGCAATTTGGTTTAACGACTCGGTAGTAATGGGTTTTATAAGGGAATTATCAAGATGAAAAACCTTAGCAATCGTCTGTGCAAATTCAAGTCTGTTTATCTGTTCAGTACCGCCATAATGGAATAATCCGGTTGCTTCCTTATCCACTATAATACGAAGTGCGTCCGCTAATGCATCCGTCCAGGTCGGATTATTCCACTGATCATGTACCACCTGAATTTGCCTATCATTCTGCAGAGAATCAATTACCCATTTTACAAAACTTGCATCCGAATTCTTGGCATAATCAAATACCACATTCGTACGTACAATACACCAGGGATTTGGATGTTCCATCACATATTTTTCTGACGAAAGTTTCGTCTTTCCGTATATATTGATTGGATCCGGCACATCCTCTTCATCGTAGGGTCCTGTCTTCCCGTTAAAAACATAGTCTGTTGAAATGTGGATAAATGTTCCATCAAATACCTCAAGAAAATTTCGTACACTCTCCGAATTAATTTTTTCGGCAACTTCAGGATTTATTTCACAACCGTCTACATCCGTCATCGCCGCAAGGTTCAATACAACATCCGGCTGAAAGCGGTTTGCAATATTTTCAACACCCTCAGGTTTCGTTACATCCAGAATCTCACTGGAATAAGATCCTGAAGAAAATTCCGGAATAAAAAGATCGGTCGCTAACATATCAACATCCTGAAATTTCTTTAACACTGCATTTCCCAACTGCCCGAAGGCGCCTGTTACCAGGACTTTTTTCTTCATAATTATTCTTTCCTCACACGAAAGGAATGAGCAATCAAATCCATTTGCCGTAAATATATACTTTTATCATTTCCAGGATAAAATATGAGGATATTAATATGATATGTCCTGTCAGTGACTCCATCGAAGATAATATAACTGATAAACGGTCCTCCCTGAGCTTCTTGTTCAGATTCCCATATACCTGTAACCTTCCAACCAGTCCAATGAAGAAAACGAGTCTGTTGAATGTTAAATTTATAGGGATGGTACCGAATATGTCCATAAAACTTTTGTGGAAAATTCCATCCCACCTCTGCAGCACTCAGCGAATCAGAGGCAGTCAGGCCTTCTTCCCAGTGAACTGACACCCACTGGTAGGGCATTTCCCTCCCTAGCCAGACCCAGTTTGAGTCAGGTTTTTCCTGGATAATTTCCCATCCCCAGGGAATGTTAAGACTCCACTGGTATTTTTTCATAAAATCCTCTTCCACATCTTTTCTCCGCATTTGATCAAAAAGGTATTTTTTCTGCTTTCTGTTAAAGTTTTCATTGAACCGGGATCTGACCCATTCTTCTTTTCCCCGTATATCCTGGATTATATCATCCTTGGATTGTCCGCTTAAAATCATGAACAACTGACCCTTGGCAAATTGATCTTCAGTGAATATGAAATGATCACCGCCGTCTATTGTTCGTTCATAGTTGTCTTTACCTAATAGGTTTTTTACCAAATTTGTTCCCGGGTTGAGCAGGTTATCTCCAATTGAAGCAACCGCCAGATTTGTTTGACGCTTAAGATTGTTGAATCCTTTCGGACTAACGAATTTCATTTTATAAAATGGTTCCGGTTCTGGTGTATACAATGTGTCGGAAAATATTTTTTCCAGTACATTACGAATATCTTCCTGATCTTCAATTGATGCGATAACAATAATTTCATTGTCCGAACCAAGGGACTCGCGTTTTGTACTGCATCCGCTTATCAAAATCAACAAAACTGAAAAAAGGAACACTGGATTTCTTGAAATCATCACAACCTAGTTAACTTTCAATTGTGAAGTTAGCTCTCTGGCGTTCAATGATCACATCCAGGACTCCCACAACTACTTCATCACCTAAACGGTATTCTTTTTTGCTCTTACGTCCACGCAAGCAATAATGATCTTCATCAAAACTGTAATCATCATCTTCAAAGCTGTCTATATGAACCAGACCTTCTGCCAAAGACTCTTCTAATTCAACAAATATTCCAAAATGTGTCACTCCGGAAATAATTCCATTAAATGAATCGCCTATTCTCTCATTCAGCCAACGAAACTGCTTGATTTTGATATATTCCCTTTCTGCATTTAGAGCTCTTAACTCCATTTGATTGGCCTGGTCCAATGCGGAATGGAGAAATTCCATCAGATGTTGTGTTTTTACTGTTTTTTTCTCAAGAATATCTTTAATCCGCCGGTGCACCAGCAGGTCAGGATATCTTCGAATGGGAGAGGTAAAATGGGTATAATGCTGGAAGGCCAGTCCGAAATGTCCCCTGCGCTCTACAGAATAATTTGCCTTGGACATGGCACGCAGGGCAACTGATTCAATCAGGCCTTTATAGGCCGAATCTTCCACATCTTCAAGGATATCCCTCATACCCCTGGATGTGTGAGGGTCATGTTTTTTCTGTAAGGAAAACCCTATCCGTTTTAACAATAGGAGAAATGATGTGATATCTTCAGATTTTGGTTTCTTATGAGTCCTGTAAACAAAAGGTGCAGGTTTGCCGTTGATTATACCGTATCGTTCCGCCACCAGGCGATTTGCCAATAACATACATTCTTCTACAATCCTATGGCTTTGGAGACGTTCACTGGGCCGTATTTCGTGGGGAATTCCTTCTTTACCAATCGAAAATATCGGTTCTGGGATATCAAAATCAATACTTCCCATTTCCGTTCGCTTTTTAAAGAGGTTTTTGCTCAGTTTTTCCAACAGCTTTATTTTGTCTTTGAGTGAATGAGTTTTTTTCTCATCCAGGATTTCCTGAACCATTTTATAAGTGAATCGACAACAACTTCGGATAACAGAAGGAAATACATCGAAACGGGTAACATTCCAATCCCTGTCAAGATCAATAAGGGCAGTCATGGCCAATCGATCTTCATCAGGTTTCAGGGAACAAAGATCCCCGGAAAGGGTTTCCGGAATCATATGAACAACACCCTCGCTAAAATAAACGGAGTTGCTGCGTTTGAAGGCTTCCAGGTCAAGCGGGGATCCCCGTGTAATGAAATGGCTCACATCTGCAATATGCACCCCAAGCTTAATCCCGTTTCCAGTTACTTCTATTGATAAAGCATCATCAAAATCCTGTGCGGTTTCAGGATCAATAGTGAACGATTGAACAGATCGTAAATCCCGACGATGTGGAGTTTCTTTTTTAATGTAATCCACACTGCAGTTCCGTGCAGATTGTTCTACATTTTGAGGGAAATCCACTGTATACCCATGCTTCTCCAGAATGATTTGAAAATCATTTCCAGCATCAGCTCCATCGCCGATCACCTTAACAACTTTAACCAGTATTGGATTAACAGATGTTCCCCAATTGAGTACATCAGCAACCACAACTTGTCCATCCCTATAGTCTGTCGATTTAGCTTTTTGGATAAGAATTTTCCGTTCCGGGGTGAAAGGTGTAATGGTTAACCAGTCACTTTTTCCTTTGTGCACGACGGTTCCAATAAATCGATCGGTTTTCCGTTCCAGAACATCTATAACAACCCCACGGGGTCGATCTCTTTTTGATCCATTGCGAACCCGAACAAGAACACTGTCACCATCAATTGCATCACGAATATTCCGGCGGCCGATAAAAATATCAGGTTGATCAGGCTCAGTAATCAAAAACCCAAATCCTTTTTGAGTAATACTCAGCCTCCCCTGGATTGACCTGTTTTTCTGAGATATGGAATATGTATTGCCTTTCAGCCGTACTCTCTTTTCTTTTTCCACTAGAGAGTTCAGAATGTATCGGAATTTTTTTCTTTTTGCTGTTTGAATTTTAAGCCGTTTCAATAATTCGCGCTGGGTGAATTGATACCCAGGATTGGCTTCCAGCAATTTGATGATAGCCTTCTTCATGAGAGTCTACCTGCAAAATGAATATCTTTTTTGTGGAATATCATTGTTTCAATCAGAGTGAAAGAGAGTTCCTTTTCCCTCTTGAAACATACGTCATCGCTTCGATAACTGGGAAGTGTATTTGAAACTTTTCAAAAAGGTTTCAGGATTCGGTTTCTTGAACATGCCCGTTAAACGGATTCATCAGAAAATATGTTCCTGAAATGATCATGATGATTGAAATAACCTGGGCTCCGGAAAAAATAAAAATATATTTTGAGTTCAAGCGAATAAATTCCATGAAAAACCGTTCTGCACCGGCAAGAATAAGATACGTAAAAAACAGACTTCCTACTGCTGAAATGGCTGTACGCTTTTTCCAGAGGTAAAAGAAAATAATGAATCCAATACAGGTTTCCATAAGTTGAGTTGGATGAACCTTGAGGAGTCCTTCACTAAAGCCTGCCAGATCAACCCAGGGATAATACCGTTCAATCACAGAGTATGTTGTAGGGGGCAGACCATTTTCAAAGGACATTCCCCAGGGCATATTCGTTGGCAGCCCGTAATCATCACCCACCAAAAAGCATCCGATTCGCCCAATGGCATACCCAAGAATAAGCAATGGGGCTACAATATCTCCGAAGGTCAGCCAGTTAAGCTGATTCTTTCGAATCACATAAGTCACACCCAGTGTCCCTCCCATTAGCCCGCCTAAAAATACAAGCCCGGAACCGCTGAAAATCATCCCAAAAGGATCTTCTATGACCTTTGCCAGGTTTTCAAGCAGGTAATATATTTTTGAGCCTGCAATCCCTCCTACTGCGGCAAAAAAAGTAATATCCGAAGCAAGCTTAGCCTCATAGCCAAGACGTTTTAAATCTTTAGATAAAAGAAAATAACAGGAATAAAAGGCAACAACCAGCATGAACCCATAAGAATAGATCGCCAGGTGTATGCTTTTCCCAAAAAGAGTAACATTGCCAAAATCAACAATTACAGGCCACATAGGATCAACACCTCTTAAAAAAGAATAAATTAAAAATTATCAATGTGTTTGCTTTCTTTATTTTTTATCAAAATAGGAAGCGAAATTACTGAAAATAAATGACAGACTGAAGAAATGGTGTAAAAAATATGTGATCTGTATCACAATCATTCATAATTGATCTGATCTTCTCATTATGGACTGGAAAAAAATAGGTAAAAAAAGCGGGGTTTTCTTTATTGGAATTCATTTGTTCCAAAGCACCACTCATCTCCTCCGCCGGTTGGCGAAAACGCTCAACAGGTCTATTTATTTGAGCAGCACCATCTTCCTGGTCTGCACAAACTCACCAGAACGAACCTGGTAGAGGTAGACTCCTGCGCTTACTGGTTTGCCAAAGGAATCAGTAGCATTCCACTGAACTGACCTGTAGCCTGCGTCTTGAGTGATGTTAACCAGTTGTGCTACTTCCCTGCCCATCAGGTCGTATACTGTAAGTGTAACCTGTGCCTGTTCTGGAAGGTCGTATCTGAGGCTTGTGATTGGGTTGAAAGGATTGGGGTAGTTTTGATGGAGTGCAAATGTGATGGGGATCACAGATCCTCTGTTTAAAACAAATCTTTCTGATGATGGAATTGTAATCGTCCCAGTGCCTTCAAGAATGTATTCTTCACCACCGGAAGAACCAAGCACCCAGTTCATATGCTCACCAGCATCTAAGACCACATCGTAGCTAATGGTAAGATTGTCAGATGTATTTAATACTTCTATATCACCAGACTCAAAAGCGTATTTCATATCTCCATTAAAACGAACATCAAACGCCATTTGCGGGAATGTGGGAGGCAAACTGTAGCTGAGTTCCTCTCCTTCCGGCACATCCTTGCCAAAGTAGAGTGTAGATGAGTGAGTTCCGTTAGAAAGCTCTAAGGTATTTGCACCTAAAAAGTGATTCACTATTGGTACTGTTCTTCCCATGGAACTTGAACTGGACAAAGTCACATCTCCATCAGCTAATGCCCTTACCCAATAGCCCATCCCTGGATCTATGGTCAACGCATTGTAATAACTGCCATCAAAAGCGTAGACGCCATTTGAGACCACCAAACCTGAATTGTACAACACATCTACTGGTAAAGATGTTGAGATGCCAGAAATAAGGTTCCAGCCTTCTGTGAGAGATATGGTAAGCTCATCTATTGTTGTACCAGAAAATTCTACTGTTCCACCATCAGAAAGGCGTATCAGGTATCCTGTCCCTAATACCAAATATTCTACAGGTGAATATGATCCGTCAAAAGAGTACAAAGCATTATTAAATGCATCAGGAAATAATGTCTGGTAGTATGTATCTTCTACTTCTAAAGGCAGCCCCACCATGTTCCAGCCTTCATTGTAATCTACAGTAACGCTACCAGTGCCACCACCATCCCAGTAAATATCATCCAGGCCGAACTCACACCCGGCACCGTTTACTTCCAATATCACAAATTCATAACTCAACATTCGCAGATCGATCCATTCGCCCCTGATATCTTCCACGGGTATTGATGCCTGTCCCCAATTGCCGTTCCTGACAAGACCGTATGTGGTTTGATTCGCCGGAAAATCAACATACGACTGGTTACCCCAGGCGTCAATAATCCCGATCTTGAAGGAGATATTAGCCGGGATGTTGATCATGAATTTTAAATGTCCCTCTCCAAAATTGAACAGGTTAACTGGCTGCATGGACATGATCCCTGCGCCAAACCAGCCTAATCCGGTAGTTTGCCATGATATGCCATTTTCACCTTCATAGGGTGGAATACTGCCTTCGCTTAAGGTGCCTTCCCAAACATAGATTTCCGCATCATCACCGACTACCAAACCGTTATCAATCGGAGTTGTGTCTGTAAAGAGACCAAAGGTACCTCCCTGGAAAGTGGGCGGCCCGATATGAACTTCCCCCTGCCCGTTCCATTCCATTACTTTAATGTAGTCAACATACATATGAGCAGGAAAAGGCATAGAAATCGGCAATCCATTTCCACCAAAATAATCTGCATCTGTAAATAATCCGCCTATGGCCAGATTGGCTATAAGGTAAAAGGGTTCCTGAAATTCAGCTGAAACACTGTCAATCGGAAATGGATCTGTGTAAAGATCGTACTCAACATTATCATCAATAACAGTAAATCGTATGCTCTCCTCATCCCAATACATGCGATATGTGAGAAACCTGTCGTTCAGATTATCATAATTGTAGTAGGGTCTGCAATAGTCATCGTCCAGATCCCATGAAATACTGGCGGCACCGGATGGATTTTCCGGAGTTAAGGCATCATCAGAATAAAACAGAGCATTGGCCCCCACAACTTGATTAACGGTTGAATTGTCAGCACCATTACCACCATTGTGCTCATCGTGTAAATCCCTGAAAGCCTGGCGAGAACCCATTTCCATCATATCGAGTTCACCACTATGGGGCCAGCCGAGATTTGATGTTCCAAGCAGCCATACTGCAGGCCATCCTCCAAGATCAAGGTCTGGCACTCTTACTCTTGTCTCAATCACACCGTATTGAACCGAGACTTTTGCTTTTGTGGTCACCTTTCCCGATGTATAGTTTAACGGATTCCCCCATTGGTCAACAATGTCGGGGCCTGATTCCTGTTTGGCGGTGATGTGCAGAGCATTATTCCCCGGGTCTCCGGGAACTTCAACTATTTCAACATTTTCTTCCTTGTAGAATTCCAGTTCACCATTGCCCCAGCCCCAGGAACCATTTCCGGTGATCTTCATCCAGTTATCCAGATCATTAAAATTCTCTTCCCAAATGACGTCTCCAACCTGGGCATGACAAAATTCCATCGACAGAACAATAAATATTATTAAATAACTTTTCATTAACATGGTTAAAAATCCCAATTTCTTCATAATAAATCCTTTGGTTTTACAATTTGAATATAATAAAAGAATATAATAATTAAAAATAGTTTTTAACATAATGCAAATAATTTGCATTATATCCAATCAGCAAACCTGTTCTATGTGAACCTTACTTCAACAGAACCATTTTTCTTACCAGAATAAAATCTCCCGTATACATCTGATAAAAATACATACCTGATGCCAGGGTTTTTCCACGATTATCAGTTCCATCCCATCTGATAGAAGTATATCCTGCATTCTGCACCTCGTTAATCAGTGTTTTCACCTCCCTGCCTAACAAATCATATACAACAATTGAAATATGGCCGTCTTTTGCAAGGTCATAATTAATGGTGGTAACAGGATTAAAGGGATTGGGATAATTCTGATGAAGAGCAAACTCCCCAGGAACATGAATATAGTGAATTGTTTTTGTACCTCTGCTGAGAACACTTCCATCCAGGCCAATTATCTCATACATGATAATAAATTCAGGATTATCCACCTGAGAAACATCTATGTGACCTAACACAATCGAATTGAAATCGCTGTTCGCATTTGTCAGTCCCATATTCCATTCCTGTGTGTTTAGGTCCTCCCATGCCCTGTTCAATGATATGCTGAACAGATTAGTGAGTTCATCAGAAATATCTATCCAGAGACCATCCTGACTTTGTACCTGAACATAAATCCCGGAAATACCCACATCATAATCAGGAATTTCCATTCTCAGTTCATCGGATTCAAATGAAACGTCCAGTTGTTTTCCGGAGAATGGAGCACCTGCCAATCTGGGGAGGGCAGTTGCGTCTGACCAGTTCCACATTCTCAAGAAAGAAACAAGGTCTTCAATATTAAATGTATTGTCATACGTAGGTATCAGGTGCGGTACCGTGCCGGCAGCAGGCCCAAGTTCATATGAATAATCCCTATTTTCCCCGGTTGTATCCCAGGCAGTAACAAATCTATTCAAATCATCAAAATCAATAACTCCCGTTGTATCAAAATCAGCAAGAAGATGGGTGTTGACTGTGATAGTAACATTATCTTCATCACCATATTCAGGATCACCATCTCCGTCACCATCCAGCCCCTTGCCCAATGTGTCTGTGAGAGAATTCAGAATAGTAATGGTAATTGTATCCAGGGATGCAAAACTCATTAAGGAATCCAGGCTTAAGCGGATAAATCTGTGATCGTCCAGCCTGTTCACAAATAATTTCTCTGAAACACCGGTATCATATAGTGAAATAATTTCAAAATGGTTTTCTAACTGGCTTTCGGTGATCGGCAAATCAAATTCCAGGTCTATTGGAGCACGCAGGGAAATGGACTGAGGATTTGAGAGAAGCTGAGGCCCCACCTCATTATCGAGATGTATAACCAGAGAATCACTTAATCCAAAATCCCATTCATCTTCTCCTGTCAGCCTTAAAAGTAAGTTCAATAAATCAAGGTTATTCAAGTCGGATGGAGTGTCCCATACCATGGAACTATCGTACTCAGTAACTCCAATATTTCCCTCATCTAAAATGGTGCCTAATTTCCATTCCTGATTCTGATAATACTCCAGATAAAGATTCAATGTATCATTCCCCATATCGCTCAAATGGTAAGGAATTGTGACCACTCCTGAATATTCAGCCGGGGCCAAAAGAATCTCTGCAGTTGAATGGTCATTATCAATTGCAAAATAATCTGTTGTTGCTGATTCGCCTTCGTCATTGTCAAACGGAATTACCTTAAATAAAATTGATCCGGACTCATAGTCGGGAATATCGTTTAGAGAATGCCAGGTGATATAGCCGGGGCCTGGTTCAACATCAGCAGAAGCCCAGGTTGAACCAAAGTCTATTGAATAGTAGTACTCCCAGGTAACATCATCACCCTCAGTGTCCTCATATGAAACAGTAAATGTCTTATCACCGGTCGTCTCCGTATAGCTCGTTCCTATATAACCTATAGGTATATCATTAACGGAGTTTACACTCAAGCTGAACGAAGTTGAATCAGCCAAACTACCATCACTGACTGACACAAAAATATTTACGGTACCATACCAGTCTTGAGCTGGAGACAGCGTTAACTGATTACCTGTAACTTCGGCTGCAACATTCTCAGGATGTTCACTGACAGCGCTGAATGTTAATTCATCTTCATCCACATTCATTACTTCTAACGTAAGTACCAATGGCGTATCCTCATCGGTTATCTGGATACTAATTTCAGCCAGAACCGGGACATCATTCACAGGATTGACCGTCAGGCTGAACGTGCCTGAATCAGTCAAACTACCATCACTGACCGTCACAGAAATATAGGCTGTGCCATGCCAGTCATCAGACGGAGTCATGGTTAATAAATCACCACCGACAATAGAAACGGTTACTGCGGCAGTATCGGTAGATGCACTGAAATTAAGTTCGCTTCCTTCAGTATCACTGGCAGATAAGGTAATTGTAATCGGTGTGTCCTCATCTGTCTCCTGATCCTCAATAAATTCAAGGATTGGGGCATCATTCGTATTCTCCACAAATACAGCTAACGGAAATATTTCACTCTGGCTGTATTCCTCTTCACCATCATTCACATAGACCGGTGCCACCAATGTACCATCGAAATCCAATCCGGGGATGATTGTAGTGCCATCTACAGAATAGAATTCAGAATAATCTCCACTGTCCAAAACAGTTAATGTAAAACCTATTGGGTATAAATTATCCACATCAGTAACATAAAGGCTGTCAAGTGTAACCTCCACAGGTATCTCTTCAAGTGTTGTGAATACAGCTGAGCTATCAATGACCGGGGCATCATTTACAGGATATACTGTTAATTCAAAACTAGCAGAATCTATTCCGCCGGCACCATCAACGACAGTTACCATGATTGACGCTGATCCACTCCAGTTAAGAACAGGAGTCAATGTGAGCTGATCACCATCTTCATCGGCACCTGACAAAGAAACACTTACATTCTCATTGTCACTGGATGCCAAATAAGACGGTTCTTGGAGTGGGTCTGCATCACTTGATGATACCGTAATCGTCAACGGCGTGTCCTCAGCCGTACTGGTGTCTGAAATGGCAGCCATGACCGGGAAATCATTTACAGCATTTACTGTCAATGTGTAAGCCTCACTGATTGTGAGACTGTCTTCTCCGTTATCCATAACTGTAACAGTAATATCCGCTGTACCAAAAAAATCAGGAGAAGGTACAAGATCATACGTTGAACCGGATACATCACCGCTCAAATTCTCAACTGATACATCTGCCGGACTGCTGGACTCAACTGTGATTGTATGTGTGTCAGCCGGATCATGAATGTCAACATCAGTAAAGTCTACAGATAAGGTGATCAGTGTATCTTCATTGGTTGACTGGTTACCAATCACTGTCAGGACCGGGGAATCATTCACATTGTTAACCGTAACACCAAATGAGGTCTCATCCGTCAAACGATTACCCATATCCGTTACTGTTACTGTAATTGTTGCATTTCCGTAGTAATTTGTATCCGGAGTAACAGTTAGTAGAGTAGAATTCACACTTACACTGATTGCATCATTGTCATTGACGACACTAAATGCAAGATCATTCTCATCTCCCTCTCCGGAACCACCATCCACATCCGAAGCACTCAAAATTATCGTCAGCGTCGTATCCTCATCCATTACCTGGGCGGCAATATCTTCAATGACCGGGGCATCATTTACAGGAGCAACTATCAAAACAAAATCTGTGGCATCACTCAAACCACCGTCATCTTCAGCCGTCACTGTGATCAATACATCTCCGTGAAAGTCCAAAGACGGTGTCATCGTTAACTGGTCACCATCCATTTCAACAGCTACATCATCAGGACTTGAACTCTCTGCGCTGTATGCAGGAGTGTTCTCATCACCATCACCTGTACCTGTGTCAACATCGCTTGACGATACCGTAATCGTCAACGGCGTGTCCTCAGCCGTACTGGTGTCTGAAATGGCAGCCATGACCGGGAAATCATTTACAGCATTTACAGTCAATGTGTAAGCCTCACTGACTGTGAGACTGTCTTCCCCGTTATCCATAACTGTAACAGTAATATCCGCTGTACCAAAAAAATCAGGAGAAGGTACAAGGTCATACGTTGAACCGGATACATCACCGCTCAAATTCTCAACTGATACATCTGCCGGACTGCTGGACTCAACTGTGATTGTATGTGTGTCAGCCGGATCATGAATGTCAACATCAGTAAAGTCTACAGATAAGGTGATCAGTGTATCTTCATTGATTGATTGGTCACCAATCACTGTCAGGACAGGGAAATCATTTACATTGTTAACCGTAACACCAAATGAGGTCTCATCCATCAAACGATTACCCATATCCGTTACCGTTACTGTAATTGTTGCATTTCCGTAGTAATTTGTATCCGGAGTAATAGTTAGCAGAGTAGAATCCACACTTATACTGATTGCATCATTGTCACTGACGACACTAAATGTAAGATCATTCTCATCTCCCTCTCCGGAACCACCATCCACATCAGAAGCATTCAAAATAATCGTCAGCGTCGCATCCTCATCCATTACCTGGGCGGCAATATCTTCAATGACCGGGGCATCATTTGCAGGATTCACTGTAAGTTCAAAAGTCTCAGAATCAGTTAAAAATTCGTCACTGACTGTCACCGTGATATTTGCAGTACCAAAATAATCAGGTGCAGGGGTCATGATTAACTGATCACCAATAACAGAAACAGTCACTGATTCGTTGTCACTCTCAGCGCTGAAAATTAATTCATCATTATCCACATCACTTGCAGATAAGGTAACTGTCAACGGTGTATCTTCATCCGTTCCTTGTGGACCTATTTCTCCAAGGACCGGTCCAGCATCATTGACCGAAGTTACTGTTACAAGCAGATCAAATGTGTTACTCTGACTGTTCTCCGCTTCTCCATCATCTACATAAACCGGTACCGTCAAATCACCAAAATAGTTTTCATCTGGAACAATGGTGTTCCCATCACCGCCTGTGCTTACAGGAAAATCAAAAACTTCAGTATAATTACCACATCCATTCATGGGACCACCATTATTATTGTACCAGCAGTCAAAACTCTCTGGATAATCAAGAATATCACCCGTGGAAGAATCCCAAATCTTTAAAACAAAACTTTCACCTGCATTCATTCCTTCATCAACATCAGGAGTTGTAGTGTCATCACCATAAATCGGCATATTAATATATGCAGTCCCTGCATTGATCATAATTGCAGCTGCGCCTGCAATATTTCCATCCTCATCAAAAGCTGCTGACCAATCCCCTTCTCCTGCAGGAGTTCCATCTATGGTTGCCTGAGCTAAGAATACACCTGAAGACGGGTTAGGGGTTACCAAGTCTTCAAATGGATTTGTATCTGAGTTTTCACCGCCTGATCCGCCTTCTATGGTATAGTTGTCCCCTTCAAGAACGGTCAGAGTAAAGTCATCTGGATACGTGTTGTCCACATCCTCTACTGAAAGGTCACTAAATGTGATTGTAAGAGGCGTGTCTTCAGGAGTGGAGAGTTCTTCCTGCCCTGTGATCTCCGGAGCATTATTCTGAGCATACAGTGGAATTATCAATACAAAGATAAAAATTATATTAAGTAATGTGTTCATTCTGTCACTTCAACACGCCCAGAGACCTGCTTCAGGATATTTATGTTTACATTATTTGAATCTCTGAATGTTGCTTCTCCGGATATATCAAAGGAGAATGTGTCTGGGATAACTGGAAGAAATTCAATAAGAATCACAGCACCACTGCCGGAGATACCCTCTTCATCAGCTACACCCAAGTTCAAATGAATGATGCCCTGTGCCCTGTCATGCTCCTGAATCATAATGGCTTTACTGCCAAAACCGGTAAACAGTGAATCTCCTGTTACGCGAATTGAGTCTGGATCAAGTGAACCTGGATCATAGGCAATCTCCAATTCCGTTGCCATGACATTTTCCACCTCTTCAACAAAGACATACACAGTATCCATTACACCAATATTTGCTTTTCGAAGAAGAGGGAACAGCCTCAATGAGGGGCCTTGTATGGCATCTACTTCAAATGTTACTTCAAGTGAGTTATCACTCTCATATAAATCTGAAAAACGTGCATTGATCCAAATAATATGTTCCCCTTCGTCAAGGTAGTGCAGGGTGAGAGTTGTAGCTTCAAACCAGTCGCTCCATACGATATTATCAAGGCTATAGCTGAATTCATTGGCGTCTTCATTCGCCTCCCATATAAATGTAACAGAAGAAGTGTCAAATGTAGTATAAAACGAAGGTTGAATAATGGAAATCCCAGGATCGGGAATGGGAGGTCTCTCACAAGTCAAAAGTCCAAATACAATGAAACAGTAAAATATAATTAACTTTTTGACAGAAAATATTTTCATTTCATTACACACAACGTTTTAGGAAAGAAATTCCCTCATAAAGCTGGATGAGAGCTAAGTAAAAAAAATCTGCATTGCATAATGTGACCTTTATTGTCGATTCTATAATCTAATGCGCCATAAGATAATACATCTTTATAAGATAAATATCAAAATGAGCTGTGACACACGTCACATCATTTATTACCAAAAAACAATAAATAGAAATTGGGAATTAAAAAAAATGATTGCATTTTACCGGCTTAAACTATTACTTTACCCCATGAAGGTGCTGGTTTGGTGCCTTTGGTATGTGGAAGGGGGTAGACATTCACCTTGTCCCGAGGTCATTGTGAAGTCTACCCCATTTTTTTCTATAAGGTAACTTTTCTCTCAATAATTATTGGATATAACCAACACACTTTTAAGATTATACTTGTGTGATATAAAGGACTACTTTAAGTTAAAAATGGGGCAGTAATCTAAAGACTTAAACACCAAACACATTTTCATTCAACTATAACACAGACTATTTTTTATTCTTTTCAGCTTCAGTTTTCGCTTTCGCTTTTTCCTTTTGAATGAGGCTTAAATTTTCAATTTCTTTCAGATCATTCTGTAAGGTAGTGATCGATTGATCTATATCAGATAATTTCCGTGAGTTTTTTCTCCGTTCGCTTTTGAAATCGTCTTTCAAATCACTGATCTCCTCTTCAATTGAGCTGAAATGTTTTTGAACTTCCCGATCTAATTCACTTAAATTAAATGCAACATCTTCAATTAAGCCACCCAGTGAATCAGCTGTAGAATGAATCAACTCCGTGTTGGCAATAATATCTTCCTGGGCTTTTCGTAAATGTTTCCCGCGGCCTATAAATTGTAAATTTAATTTTCTTAAATCCTCTCTAAACTCCTTGTTTACCTCATCTACATGCTTGATTTGTTCGGCTTCCATCATAGCCATTCGATCCATAGCCTGGAAATAGCTAAACTGGATATATGCACCGCCGGCAATCAAAAGAAACATTATACTAAAAATGATTTTATCTTTAATACTCATGAGATTTCTACCTATTATTTTCTAAGGATTCTAAACGCTTTTCCCACTCGGTGAGTTCACGGGCAGCTGGTTCAGTTTCTGGTTCTTCAATCGCTTCTTCTTCACTATCATCATCAATAGATAATTTTATTTTTTCTATTAATTGTGATCTTTTATCAGTTGATGATTTTAATTGATTGGTCATACCCTGAACCTCTTCGTTAAAATCAACAACGGTGTTTTTTAATCTTACTATCAACTCATCAAATAAAGCCTTGCCGTACTGTTCGTCGATCCCATCTAAAAGGTTATCCATCTTTTCATTCAGATAACCCATACGATCATCCTTATTGTCAAAGTTTATACTCATAAAAATAAATTAATCCAAATAAAAAAATAGGATAAAATTCAGTGTCAGCAACCAAGTATTCAGAATATTTTCATCTTAGATTAATACAAATCAAAGATAGATGGATATTCATCGTCATTTGTTTGAAGCATATAATCTGGATTGTAATACACCAGTCGCAATAAACTTGTTTTGTCATTGATAATTGGAAAATCAGTCATATTCAGCTGTATCAAAGAATGTAAGATTAGTTCAATTCGGCTCGGTACTTCAACCCAGGAAGACATAAAAAATGCTCTGGAATAATGAATAGTTGGTTCATTATTATAAGACAAGCCAGGGCCCGATTCTGTTTGTTGAGACGAAACAGGTGGGCCATAAATTTCAGTAATAACGTTTGCAACCCTATGAAAATCATGGATTTGCCTATCCAGATCAAAAGGATCGAGCACATAGCTAATGTCCACTTTCCATAATCCGCTATCCCCAAAAACGTACTCCATCGTTACCTCATCAGGTCCCAGATTGCCAGAAAATATAATCGAAGAACTGTCACTGTTCAATTCATAAGAATTCATATAAGGCATTTGGGGGATTGTGCCCTTTGGACTCCCCCAGATAAATCCTTTATATCCATAGTCAAGCCCCATTATTTCCGGTTGAAGTGCTAAGGTATCAGGTATTCCTTCCTTAACAGCCGATGTGGCTTCATCAATTTCTACAACGGTAGTACCCGTTGGAGAAGTCCCTTTAACTTCTTGAGAGGTTGCCAGGGCCAAAGGTATTATGAGTATAATAAGGTGTAGGCAGAGTTTCATTTTATTTCTACTTCAGGTTTCATTACGGTTACACTTTTGAACGGTCAGCAAAATACACATCATTGGAAAGAACAGGCAAGGTGAAAAATATCATTTCAATACTGTAGCTATTCGATTGAATCTTGGAATCCAGGTATCCAAATTGAGAGAGAAATACACAAAAAGAGCCTCTCCAAGAATATGATTAAACGGAACAAATCCCCAGAAACGGGAATCAAGGCTGTCATCACGATTATCACCCATCGCCCAGTAATAATCCTGTTTTATGGTATAGGAATCCATTTCTTTTACCAATTTTCCATCAACATGTAAAAATTGAAAATCTTCATCTTTAATTGAAGCTGACCATGGATTAATCCAAGTTCCATCGGGAAAATAATCATTGTACACCTCCCGCGTGCCTTTTCGCCGGAAAAGGTCATTTGGATCAGTCATAGTGAAATGATATGCAACTGCTTGATTTTCCAATGTGGCTGAATGACCATCAAGGAGGATCAAAGGTAAAAGAAAACGCCAATCTGATTTTTCACCGTTAATAAATGGTATGCCGTCAACAATTGTGTAGTGATCCCCTTTTTGAGGGATACGAAACGTTTTAAAATGATCTTTATTTATTCCAAAACTACTATGGAACATCCTGTTTTGTTGAAAACCTTCCGGCATCATCGGCGAAACGAATTTCCCATTTTCCGATAATGGATATTCAATACCATTTACAAAAACTTTTCTTGCTTCGATTTTTACACTGTCACCTGGTTCGGCTATACATCGTTTTACATACTTATAATACCTGTCTCTCGGGTATTTAAAGATAATAACATCCCCCTGTCTTGGCTCCTTGAATTTTGGAAAGCGAATATAGGGGATATCAAATCCTTTATCCGTGTAGGGAATCCCGATCCAATCCGGAGATCGCATTCCATAATTAAACCGGCTTCCTATGAGAAAATCTCCCGTCATGATGGTGTCTTCCATACTGCCGGTGGGCACAATATAGGCTTCGACAATTGTAACTTTCAGGAGAAATACAATCAATACCAGCGTTGCTAGTGACCGGGCCTCTCGAATGATTTTCTTTGATTTTTTCAGCATGTTATTTACGATTCAACCAAATTAATTTACAAAGGTTATGTGTGATGCAATATTGAAATATCAACAAATGTCAATTCCTTTATAATGATTTATAATGGGTCTTCCCTTCCTTAAAAATACTGTGACAATATCCAGTCGAATATCTTTCGTTATATCATTTTTCATTAAATATGAGTCAATTGCTTTTTCCAGTTTTGAGATTTTCTCAGCATCGATTTTTAATTCCGGCGAACCTAATTGTTCCTTTGAAACTGTTTTTACTTCTACGAAAACAATTTCGTCATTTTTTTCAGCGATCAGGTCAAGCTCTCCATAGGGTGCACAATATTCATTCATCGATTTGATTTCATAACACTTTTTCATAAGGAAAAGTGCTGCCAGTTTCTCTCCGATCCAGCCAATTCGGCGATGTTTCCTATACCAGGATATAGTGGGAAAATTATCTCTGACAGGTTTGAATGACTTCCGATGAATCGGAGTCGCTTTCCACTTTTTTAAAGCATCCATATGTTTGAGCGTTCCATAACCCTTGTTACCGGAAAAACCGTATTCAGGGAAAATAACATCGTATTTATCCATAATTCTATCACGTGTAACCTTTGCGATAATAGAAGCAGCCTGGATAACTTCAATCTTCTCATCTCCCTTGATTATCCCTTTATTCGGGATGATCTGGTCCGGAAGAGGAAATCCGTCAATTAAAGCGTGATCCGGCTGGACATCTAAATCCCCAAGAGCCATGCGCATCGCCTTGTAGGTTCCGTTCAAAATATTCACATGATCAATGGTTTTCTCATCTACAGTGCCAATTCCAACTGCAAGGGCCTGATTCATTATCTGGTCATAGAGCATTTCACGTTTTTTAGGAGACAACTTTTTTGAATCGTTAAGCCCAGCTATGGAATGATCTTCAGGGAGAATGACCGCTGCAGCCGCTACTGGGCCTGCCAGGGGGCCCCTGCCCGCTTCATCTACGCCGGCAATCAGCGCCATGCGAATTCCTTAATTGATTTCCCGTCTGAATGCAACCAGATTGCACCATCTCTATCCGTTCGGTGGATTCGGACATTTGCATCCATCAATCGCTGTATGACAATCGGTGAAGGATGTTTGAATTTATTCTTTCTTCCTACTGAAATTATCGCAAGTTCAGGTGTGATCATGTCCAGCAAAGGTTGAGTTGTGCTTGTTATTGAACCATGATGAGCTACTTTCAAAACGTCAGAATCTAAATACGATTGGAGAGATAAAAGCAAGTGATCTCCTTCTTTTTCCAGGTCCCCGGTGAAAAGCACAGTTACCTTGCCATGAATCAATCGGAAAACAATGCTCATATTGTTTACGTTATGTTCATTTTTCACCATGGTAGAATCTGGAGCCAGAATCTGCAATGAGGTTTTCTCATCAATAAAAATTGTTTCTCCACGATTTGGCTGACGGTAGACAACACCTTTTTGTTTAAATGATTCAAGAAGTTGGTTATATGTCCAGGAACCATATTCTGAAAATGTATCCCAAACTGTATCAACAGGTACAGCTTCGAGGACAGAAACAAGTCCCCCAATATGATCGCTGTGAGGATGGGTCATAACCACCCAGTTGAACCGCTTCACTCCCAAATATCTGGCTGATGGAATCACAACCTGCTCTCCATAATCTCTGTTCCAATTTCGCTGTCCTGCATCCACAAGCATTGTTTTCCCATTTTCAAACTGAATAATGGCTGAATCGCCCTGTCCTACATCCAAAAATACTATATCCAGACCTTTTTTTTTCAGGCTCCATGTCCAAACACTAATGGTGATAAATAATACGCCGGCTAAAATAGTTTTTCCCCTATACTGTTTTTGAAAGACCATAAACAGAAACATAACGATCAGGCCGTATTGGACTAAATGAACCAAATGAAGACCCTGGATTGGTATAGAAGCAAATGGAACGGATGAAAAAAAACCTGAACACCATTGGATACCCTTTGTTACAATCCAAGCTGATTCCGCCCAGCCAGAGCTTAAAAAGGGAATACATCCCAGCAATAATATTGCAAATCCCAGTGCAACCAGGATTCCAATAAGGGGAACTATTATAACATTAGCAATGAGTGAAATGATAGGAATTCGGCCAAAATACCAGGCTGTAAATGGAAGGGTCCCAATTTGGGCAGAAACGGAAACAAGGAAAAGGCCCCAGATGAATCTCACTGCACCATTATGAACGTGACTTACTTTGAGCTTTTCCGGCAGAATATTTTCGAATATTCCTAAAAAGAAGACAATTGAAATAACAGCAGCGAAACTCAGTAAAAAACCAGTATCAGCGATCAGTACCGGGTTCCATAAGAGAATCAAAAATCCAGCAGACGATATAATATTCCACGCATTAATCGGTCGGTTCAAGACAGGGGCCAAAATATAGAGCCCAGCCATGATGGAAGCCCGGACAACACTGGCCTTTCCGCCTGTTAACAGGATAAAACCTCCTAAGCCAAGAATGATTCCCAGCCTGTCCCACCCCCAGGGAATCCTGAAGATTTTTGAAAAAAACAATAGAATGATCAAAACATATCCCACATGGAGACCGGATACTGCCAGGACATGAATAACCCCTGTCTCAATAAAGGCATCTTTCAGCTCAGGATCTACGGAGGATTTATCCCCAAGAATCAACGCAGACAGGAGACCGGCAACATCACTATCGGTTTTTCGGGAAAAGATTGACCTTACCGAATTCCGTACATCAGCTAATGAAGATAAATGACTCCACCCTTCTGGTTCAGTTATGAAAAGCTCTGTCTCATCATCCTGGTAAATTTTTCCGAAGATACCTTTCCTGTAATTAAATAAACGGAAATCAAAATCTCCCGGGTTTCTTTTCCCAAAAAAAGCAAGGAAAATTCCTTTCCCTTCGATCGTATCGCCTATTGAACCAATGGTACTATTCGATGAATACACAAAATACTGGATATCCCGAGTTGTATACATTGTTTCTGATGAAAGCAGGCTGTTTTCCAAAAGGAGCCTTTGCCCTGACCGAGTATCACCTTTTGAAAGCAGAACCCCTTTAAAGGAAACATCATAATCATTGAAATGACCCGCAAGACCGCTTTTTTCATCCATGATATCTAATGTAAAAGAATGATATGCCCAGCCAATGTTCCACATTGTAAGCAAAAGAAACAGGATGAAGGCATTATCAGTTTTGGATTTGAGTAAAAACAGAAAAAAGAAAACAGATGTGATTAATGCATACAATGTATAGTGCAGCAAAAAAGCATTCAAAATTCCTGAAACGAAGGCAATGGAGAGCCACCCCATGGGATATCGCCTGAAATGAGAGATCGGTAATTTCATTCTCATGTGAGGCAAAAAATAATTGTGTCTTCCAACACTATCCCACGGATATATTTTGTTTTAATATTCCCAGAAATGCATTTTCCAGAACCCGTTGACAATAAATAAAAAAAGGCGTGCAAAAACACGCCTTTTTTAAACCAAATTAAAAACAGATTCTTACTTCAACAGCACCATCTTCCTTGTCTGCACAAACTCACCAGCACGAATCTGGTAAAGGTAGACTCCTGCGCTTACTGGTTTGCCAAAGGAATCAGTAGCATTCCATTGCACTAACCTGAAGCCTGCTTCCTGGACAGTATTTACAAGTTGAGTGACTTCCCTGCCCATTAAGTCGTATACTGTAAGCATGACCTGTGCCTGTTCTGGCAGGTCGTATCTGAGGCTTGTGATGGGGTTGAAGGGATTTGGGTAGTTCTGGTGGAGTGTATAGGCAATTGGTATAATGGCCTTTCTTTCCAAGGTAAATGTGTCCTCCGTTGGTACCGTAATCTCACCATTCTGCTCAAGAATATATTCCTCACCGCTTCCAGTGCCCAGTACCCAGTGCATGTACTCACCTGCATCTAAGACCACATCATAGCTGATGGCAATGGTTTCATGAGGGCTCATTACCTCTATTTCGCTGTTTTCCCCTCCAATCCTGATGTTACCCTTAAATCGTACATCAGAAGCACCTGCTGGTGGTCTGGGAGGCAATTCATAACTCTGCAATTCATTTTCAGGTATGGTCACTCCAAAGTAGAGTGGCATACCGTTGAACCTGATGACATTAGCATCTGCAGTGCGGTCAACAAAAGGTTTAATCCGTGCAGTGCCATCGCTATTTAGTGTAACCTGTCCATCCGCAGAAGCGTTGACCCAGTAGCCTTTCCCGGGGTCAATAGCATCAGCATTGTAGTAAGCACCATTGTAGCCGTAAATAGTTCCCGGCACGATAATGCCGCCGGGATCACTAATGGAAGGTGATTCGAAGACAGAAGAGAGGCTTCCCATGAGATTCCATCCTTCAGACAGGAAGATTGGAACCTGGTCAATGGGATTTCCGCTTACATCGGTAGAGCCTTCTGCATCAAAAAAGAGCCAGTATCCATCACCGTTTTCAAGTGCAGCCTCAGGTACATAGGCACCATCAAAGCCATAGAGGGTACCGGGAACGGCATCTGGATAGATAGAAGAATATGTTGAATCCCATACTGCCACGGGCAGGCTTACCAGGTTCCAGCCTTCATTGTAATCTACAGTAACCTCTCCCTCATCATCATCCCATAAATCTGAAATTACTTCATCACAATCGCCAGCTGCAAGACACTCCTCACATATTGGAGGAAATGTATCTAATACTTCCATGACTTCTAAATCATCTTGACAGTCATCTCCACATCCACTAGGAATTATAGTATCAAGTAACCAATTGCAAAAATCTGTTCCATTATCACCAGGTGAATTGTCAATCCATTCCTCAAATCCATCACAATCTGTTAAACATTCAGGGAAATCATCACCACCATTATCCCGCCTCCAAACCAAATCGATCATAAAATAAATGTCTTCCATGTCTTCCAAAAGTAGGAGGTAACTTAGACCTCCATCATTGTCATAAATTTCACATTCTTCGATGGGAACATCTCCACATGGATAATACAGGCCTTCAAGAAATAAGGAATCATTCACAACCGAATAAGCAAAAAATAGAGAATCTATCGATTCATTATACAATATTAAGAAGAGAGAACTATCTGTAGCACTCCACGTTAACTCCGTCGAATCGGAGTAGGAACCCCACTCATCTTCACCAATAGAGATTTCCCATCCAGTCCCGTCTTCATTAAAGACCCAATACCAATCCTCATGATCTACCAGATTCCCCAGGAACGGAACTTCCGTTGGCTCACCGGCGGTGAGTTCGACCATATCCGGTGCGATGGTTCCTGATAAAGCAAAAAATGATGAATCTCCTTCTTCATTGAAAAAAGTCAAACCATCAATAGTTACACTCCAATCGGTGGAGTCCTAGGTGACTGCACCAGACACATCCTCACCTATGGCAAAAAGTCCTCCATCATCAAAGTCAAGAGATGTTGAAAAACCGGCAATATCCGGATTCACTTCATTTTCAGCGCTGTCTGAAAAGGCGAGTAAGAGCACCATCGCATCCATGATTGTATCCCCCTCCATGCCCTCCATGAACTCCATCAAACTCACATTCATAATCAGCATCGCGTCTAGAGGGCCGTTGTCAGTGCTATCACCTTCTTCCTCTTCGTTTTCAAGTAAAAACGATGCAAACATATATGTTAAGGAATCTTCTGCAGATCCGGTTACAGCAATCCCGCCGTTTGACTCTTCCAGGCCCAAGATGTCCATAAAATCTGGAAAGGTTTGATCGGTTCCCGATGTAACGTAAAGGGACGACTCAAGACTTTCATTATACCAAGTTCCATAGAGATCTTCCGGATCTCGAGATGAGGGAGCTTGGTTCTGATGGGAGTTGGCTGACGGCTGCATATTTTGCAAGGAGGGCTTCATTTTGCTGATCTCTTGCCGCATATCCTTAAGGATCTTTTGTGCTTTCTTTGTCATATCATCTGCGGCTAAACAGAGGGAAAAAGTTAGAAAAATAATCGCGGTTTTCTTCATGATAGTCTCCCTGTTAAGCTATTATGAATGCTGTTGCGGATATATTTTCTGGAAAATGTAAAAATAAAAATAGAATCGTAAATGATATATTCCTATCCACAATTTTCATATGATACAAATATTACACAGAAATCTGGGAAATAACTAATTCTAAGTTGGAAATGTGATGTGGGTCACAAAAGGGAAATCAGCGAACTCTTTTTCCATACTAACGAGATTGCTTTGTCGCGCTGCTCCTCGCAATGACAATGAGAATAATTCTTCCTTACTTCAGAAGAGCCATCTTCCTGGTCTGCACAAACTCACCAGCACGAACCTGGTAGAGGTAGACACCAGCACTTACTGGCTTGCCAAAGCTGTCAGTAGCATCCCATTGAATTGACTTGTATCCTGCTTCCTGTGTGGTGTTTACCAGTTGGGCTACTTCCCTGCCCATTAAATCATATACTGTAAGCGTAACCTGTGCCTGCTCTGGCAGGTCATATCTGAGGCTTGTGATTGGGTTGAATGGGTTGGGGTAGGCAAGGTGCAACTTATAATCACCTGGAATTGTAGGTGTTGAAAATGCTTTCAGTGGTGATTCTACCTCTTCGAATAAGACAACGGAATAGGCTGGAATCACAATTTCTTGATCTGAACTAGTTGAAAAATCCACTAAGGTAGTATCATAGGTTAAATCACCATCCCCATTAATATACTGGTCAATAGCAGGGAGATTACTTTCATTTTGACTTGTTATTGCAATACATCTAATATTAGTCGTAAAGCCTGAACCGTCATTGAACTGCAGTGTTTTGCTCTCATCTGCAACATTAGTAATTAGAGCTCGCTGGATGCTTTCATTTGCATTAAAAAATTTCCATCCAAGCAGATAGGAATACTCATAACCTACATCAGGTGATTGATTACTGTCTACATCTTCACCTTCAAATGGATTCTCTGATATAACACCTAAATGATCACCGTTAGTGTTTTCAAAAATTAATTCCTGCATATGTGTCATTTCCTTTGAAATATAGTTCCAGAAATAGATACTAAAAGCGGTTGCGGTTCTTCCATAGGGGCTACAAGAATCCTGATCATCATAAGGTGGAAATTCATCGGGGAATTGATGTCCATGATTAATTGCGCTTGTAGAGTACCAACCATGTAAAGCATTCAACATTATAATTTCAAGGTACGGATTTCTCAACATTAAAGAATAGTTTTGAATATTCACTAGTGACTGAGCCCATTTTAATATCCAGGGTTTTTCTCCAATTTCTCTGAATGCACTTTCGGTTAACCATATCCTGATTTTCATACCCAAGTCATTTTCTAATGTTGTAATTGTGGTAGAATCCATGCCAGTATCGATTAACATATCATCATGCCTAAATTGAGGGAATGCCATCACCTGTTCTGCATTTAATGTATCCTGATTCCCCAAATCATCGGTTTTCTCTTCAAAACGTAAATATTCATGCCATGACAGATAAATTGTTTCTAAATCAATAAGCTGAGGGTTGATATTCAATAAAACCTGCCTGGTCCAATCGTCAGACCTTGGGTCGCCAGGCTTATTTTTTGATGAAATTGCAATCTTAGCATTAGGTAGAATCGTAGATAATGAATCTATATATTTACTGCACTCCTCTGCAAAAGATTGAGGCGTTGGATAGATAAACTCAAACCTGCCTGGGTCAAATTTTCCATCTTCATCTTTATCCTTTACTAATGTTTCTCCTGCGTTATATTTATAATTTCTGGGTTCTTCATCTTCCCATTTATCTCCTCCTCCACGCAAATAAAATTCATTGCCAAGTTCAACATACTTAAACGGAACTTGTATGTTCGGAGGAGCATCATCAGACGCATCGTTCCACTCCTCCAACCCTTTTCTTATCATACTCATGTTTGTGTCGATGCTAGATGTGAGCATATTCAATACAAAAGTGCCTTCTATACCATAAGTATCAATAAAATTAGTGAAGGCACCAAGACCTATATTGATTGGGTTCCAACTTCCATCCGCATTTTCCCACCATTCATAATCCCGGTTTGATATTTCAAAAAAATAAGCACCAGGCGTTTCAGCTTCACTATAATCATCAAGAGATTCGGCATAATACAAACCGTCACCTATTGTATTGAGTGTGTCCACATAGTTTCTGATACTCTCTTGAGGCAATACCCATCCACTTGTCCAGTCAAAATAACAAGGGGTCGCTCCAGGAAAAGTTAATACATGTGGATTAATACAGAGTGCAGCTGAGTCAAAATCCGGTTCTCCAAAATCATATTCAATACCCGAATCATCAAAATCATTATATCGCAAAGATGAATGTGAAAGGCCAAACAAAGGAACCTCTCGTGTATTATTATTATCCAGAGAAACAGTTATCTGTGAAGTCAGCAGATTAAAAAGTAGTATAATAAATCCTATTATATATTGTTTCATTTTTATCTCCTTATTTCAATTTACCCAGAGGAATCAATTTGTATTTTCTAATTTTTCGTCTTTGAAGTTTTGAACTTCCTCTATTTTTCCCTATTTCCAAAAACTTTCATGTGTTTTTTGACGTATTTTTATAGTGGCTAAACAATTTTCTACTTCTGTTTTTAGTTCAGGAGTAAGGTTGCCTTTTAATGCATTTTCATATGCTTCAACTATGAGCTCAAAGTCGCCATCATCTTTTTTCTCATATGCGCGGCCCATCCAATAATACGGCTCTCCTTTTGTGGGATCAAAATATGTTGCTTTACCAAACTTTTCCAGTGAATCCCAAAGGGCTGATTTATTTCCTTTTTTAAACAGGCGGAGTCCTTCTATCATGGCTAAACCGTATTTTGCCTTTTTGTTTTTATTGTCCAGGACCAATGATTCTTTGAACTGTTTTTCTGCTTCATTGTAATTCTCAGCTTTTAAGGCAGCGCTACCCAGGGTATTATAGGCATTTACTAATGCCTTCAGTGTTTCTTCCGACACTGACTTTCCGGCCAATAGTTCATCTTTCTTGGCGATAACTGCCTCCGGGTTTGTTGTAGCCAGTTCAGTAACGGACGGTGCACAACAGGTTAACCAATAACAAACCAGCGATAGTATAATAAATAGTTTCTTCATCTCTTCAATTTACCCAGAGGAATCAATTTGGAGGTTATTCCCATTTACACCATCCCCACTTTTTTGCAAAGAGGTGGGAAACAAAAAACCCCACGAATGTGGATTAATAATATTTACATGGCAAAAGGAGTTGGAAAGGTGGGTTTAGCCCTCACTTTTTTTCTTATCGCAATCACAAGAGCTAGATTTTCCATTGGACTTCTCTTTTTTCTTCCTTTCCTTATACTCTTCCTGTGCAGCATTGAAGGGCGCATCGATATTATAAACAATTTGCTTTTTAGTGAACCCAGCATGGGCCAGCATATATACACAATTCCCCATCATTCTAAAAGCCAATGAATATGGGTCAATATCATCTGTATCCTTCTCTTGGGCTACAGCAGCATCCCACACTTTATAAAATGCGTCATCTCCTACTGCGTGTCCGGCCTCTATTTTTTTATCCCAAGGCTGATCGTCTTTAACTTCTGGAACTGTCTCTCCTTCATTATGCATCTTATAAGCCTCCTCTAATAATTCTGCCATATCCTGGTGAGACATCTCATCAAAAGCAGCAACTATTTCTTCAGCTTTATCATCAGTCATTTCCAGAGTATACTTCATCATTTCTATACAAGCCCTTGGGCCCTGTTCCATGTAAACTTCGATAGCATCTCTGATTCCAAATTCGGGGATTTGACCCTTAATAAAGTCCTGCGTATTTTTGCCTGTACCAGCGTTCTTTTTACTCTTCATAGTCATTTTAATCCTTTTTATTCCATAATACCATGCTGAAACTTATAATTTTTCCATCCCTGTAAGTTACTTCTTTATCCATTCTTCCGTACTTAAATCTACCCATCATCCCAGTAACAAAAGTCTCTTCAATTTACCCAGAGGAATCAATTTGGAGTGGTGGAAATGATTGCCGTGAATGAATCGGTTACCCATCAGTTACCCGTAAATTACGTCAAATTGTCCTAATTTGTCATATTGTTTAACAAGTTACGGATAAAGAAAAAGCGGGAAATAAATCCCGCTCTCTCTTCGATACCAAATAGATATTATCTATGTACGCCCGACAGGATTCGAACCTGTGGCCTTTGGCTCCGGAGGCCAACGCTCTATCCAGCTGAGCTACGGGCGCAAACTTTCTAAATTTTCACTCTGTCAGGCACCAACACCGGATTGCATTTCTGCCGCTTCCACCGTATTTTCCACCAGCATGGCAATGGTCATGGGCCCCACCCCTCCAGGAACCGGGGTCAGCGCTCCTGCAATTTCTGATACACGTTCAGCATGTATATCTCCAACCAGTTTATATCCCTTTTCTGAATCATCATTCACCCGGTTAATACCCACATCAATCAATACAGTACCAGGTTTTATAAAAGATTCATCCAGAAAATTCGGAACGCCCATGGCTGTGACAACAACATCTGCCTGATTGGTAAAATAACGGATATCCTGTGTCCCTGAATGGCAGATTGTTGTGGTGGCATTGCTGAAGGATTTTTTCAAGCTGGTGAGAATTGAGACAGGACGCCCAACAATATTGCTTCTGCCAATAATAACAACATGCTTCCCGGAAAGATCAACATCATAATAAGATAAAATTCTCATGATCCCCTTTGGCGTGCAGGGAATGAATCGCGGATTTCCAACAGTGAGGTAGCCAACGTTCTCAGGATGAAAGCCATCAACATCCTTTACGGGATCAATAACGCTAATTATGGTACCCTCGTCAATATGTTTCGGCAATGGGAGCTGCACCAGTATCCCGTGGAATCGATTATCCACGTTTAGATCCTGTATTTTTTCTACGAGTTTCTCCTGGGAAATACCACCATCAAATCGGATCGTTTCAGAGAACAAATCAAGGGATGCAAACCTGCGGGATTTACTGCGGACGTACACTGCGGATGCCGGGTCATCACCCACAAGAATTACAGCTAATCCCGGAGTAATTCCTTTTGATTTCAGCGCTTGAATTTTAGGCATCAGGGACTCATAGACAGAAGCGCTTACTTCTTTACCGGAAAATAATTGAGTCACCGGGATAACTGTCTATTAAATTTCAGATTATAGATTCGTCAATCAATTCAATCAATGATGAAATTTTGGCATCAACTTCACTTTTTTCATTGTCTTTTGTCTGCCGTATACTAAACAGTTCATCAGTGACATTCATCGATGCGAGTATAGCGATGCGTGTGGAAGATTGAGCAGTTGGAAGATCATCCTGAACTTCTTTCATTTTTGAATTGACATATGCGGCAATACTTTGGATGTATTCGGGATCCGCAGGCGCTTTAACAGTATATTCCTGTCCAAAAATACTTACTTTTACTAGATTACTTTGATCTGGCATAGTTCACCTTATGAGAATTCTTCAGCTAACCGGATAATATTTTTTATTTTTTCCTCGATTTTTGCAAGTTTATTTGACGTTTCAACAGAATGAGAGTCTCCTCCTGTTGAGTGTTCCTTAGCCACTTTCAATTCATCTATCAGAAGCCTGACCCTCGCTTCCAATTTTGCCAGTGAGGTGAGCTCATTCATGTGCGTAATTTACCACCAAATTTATTACCAACAACACTGATAATTTCATCAATAATTGGATTTACCTCTTTGTCTTCAAGGGTTTTTGTATCACTCTGAAACACAAGCTTAAATAAGATACTCTTCATCCCTTTTCCCAGGGAATCGTGCAGGAAAATATTGACAGGTTCAATATGTTTAATCAATCCTTTTCCGGAACGCATAATTTGATTTTTTATCTCCCCGGCCTGGATGTCTTCTTTGAGAACAAAATTCAATTCCCGTTCAGCAATGGGAAATGGTGATATTGCCTTGAATGGAACAAGTGCATCGATAACATTAACGAATTGTTCAAGGTCAAACATAAAAGCGAACACTTCCCCAATTTCCAGTTTTAAAGCCTGAACGATCCTGAAAGAAACAATGCCTGCGACTCCAATTTTCTGGTCCCCTGCAGAAACAGTGAAACATTGATCAAATTCCGGATGTTCACAGTCCTGATAATCCGCTTCCATATGAGCCAGCTTTCTCAGGAGAACATCGATATGGCCTTTTATAGAAAAAAATGATTGCTCCCGGTCATCATCGACATGAACACCTTTCTTATGGATTAACCCATGTACAACACCGCAGAGAGCACCCTTCTCAATAATACCATCAAATCCTTTTTTCTCCTGGCTGTGCACCTGCCCCATTTCATATAACTGCAGATTTGAGGTTCCATTCTTAATATTATAATCAATTGTTTCAAGCAATCCAGGAAGGAGTGATGTCCTGATATCAGACATAAGAACGCTTAATGGATTCACAACAGCTACAGTGGTTTTGCCAGAGATAGAGGCAATTTTTTTGGACTGAAAGTTGTTATGAAAACATTGTCTATATCCCAGGCCGGCCAAGCAATTATGGATTTTTCCAGTACTTGCAAGCGGATCGGGGGTATCATAGGTAAATAAACTGGTGAATGATTGTGCAGAGGGAACCAAATCATATCCATGAATACGTATCATTTCCTCGATCAGGTCACTTTCCCTCTCGAGGTCAGGCCGGAAGGAAGGCGGAACACATTTCCATTCCTCTTTAGATGATTTTTTCCAGTCAATTCCCAGAGCAGTCAGCGTCTTCTCAATAAATTTTACAGGGATGGGAAATCCGCCAATGTTTTCCAGTTTCGATTTCCTGAGAATAATGGAGGACGGCTTTATTTTCTTCGGATAGGAATCCACCATTTCAGATGCCAGCTCTCCACCAGCCAGTTCCTTCAACAGGGTAACTACCCTCCAAAAAGCGGTTACAGCCCCATCCGGGTCTGCTCCCCGTTCAAACCGGCGGGATGATTCGGTCAACATTCCTAAGGTTTTAGATCCTTTCCGAATTGTAACTGGATCAAAATAGGCGCTTTCAATCAGTACAGTTGACGTTGTTTCAGCGACTGCTGAATCCAAACCGCCCATGATTCCCGCGAGAGCTACAGGGGTTTTTCCATTCGTAATAAGAAGATGTTCAGCATTCAGCGTATGCTTTTCCTCATCCAGAGTAATGAATTTCTCTCCCTTTTTTGCTTTCCGCACACATACCGTTTTTTCAGGAAATTTTTCAAAATCAAAAATATGTGTTGGATGCCCCATTTCCAGAAGCACGTAATTGGAAATATCAACGAGATTATTAATTGGCCTCATCCCAGCACATTTGAGAGCTTCTCCCATCCACTCAGGAGAAGGTCCAACCTTCACATTTTTTACAACCCCCGCAATATATCTTGGACAGCCATCAGGATCATCAATATGTACCTGAACGGTTTCACTTTTTGTTTTTGGGTTCAGGTTCGAAAGTATTTCAAGCTTTTGTAGTCTTCGTCCGGTTTTTATTGCAATTTCCCGTGCAATGCCAATATGTGATAACGCATCTGGACGGTTTGGCAAAATATCCAATTCCAGTGAAGAAAACACAGGATTCAGCACCTCAGAAATGTGCATACCCAGTTCTGTATTGTCCGGTAATACCAAAATGCCCTCATGTTCATCCGACATGCCCAGTTCTTTCTCGGAACAAATCATCCCTGAACTTTCTTCTCCTCTTATCTTCACTTTTTTTATCTTAAAATCCCCCGGCAAGACTGATCCAATTTTTGCAAAAATAACCGTCTGGTCAACATCCACATTAGGAGCACCGCAAACAACCTGGTAGGTGTCTTTACCGTCAGACACCTGGCACAGTTTTAATTTATCTGCATTGGGATGCTTTGTAGATGAAAGCACTTTTGCCGAAATAATATTATCAAATCCCGAAAAATCCACTCCAACTTCAGCTTCAAGGCCTAACATGGTCAGCATCTCTGCCAGCTCCGCCGGAGTTTCTGATACATCAACAAATTTACGTAACCAGTTAATAGAAACTTTCATAATGTCATCAATTTAGAATTGAGAGAGAAAACGAACATCGTTTTGATAAAAGTGCCGGATATCCGAAATTTTGTATTTTAACATGGCGATACGCTCTATCCCCATTCCGAAAGCATATCCTTGCCAAATTTCCGGGTCGTATCCTACATTCTCAAATACAGCAGGGTCCACTGACCCGCACCCAAGGATTTCCATCCACTGATCTCTTTTCTCATCCCAGATATCTACTTCTGCGCTGGGCTCGGTAAAAGGAAAATAACTGGGGCGAAAGCGTATCTTTACATCTCTTCCAAAAATACGTTTTACAAAATATTCCAGCGTTCCCTTCATTTCAGAAAATGAAACGTGTTTATCAACATACAGCCCCTCAACCTGATGGAATAAACAATAACTTTTAAAACTAATTGCCTCGTTTCTATACACCCTGCCGGGTACGATATATCTTAGAGGTGGGTTATTGTTTTCCATCAAATGAATCTGGACATTTGATGTGTGAGTCCTGAGAACTATATTTTTATCAATAAAAAATGTATCCTGCATATCCCTGGCAGGATGGTGTTTCGGTATGTTTAAAGCCTGAAAATTATGAAAATCATCATCGATCTCAGGGCCATATGCGATGGAAAAACCAATAGAGGTAAATACATCTTTAATCTCATCAAGGATTTGCTGGAGCGGATGAAGAGAACCAACCGGGAAGTGTATTCCAGGTAAGGTATAATCCATTCCAGAACTGGCTGAATAACCTACTGGTTTTTCAAAGCCCCTTACTTTTTTCTCAAAGGATACTAGACAATCATTTTTTAATTGATTAAGGGCTTTCCCTAATAGTGGTTTTTCTTCCGGATCTGCAGTGACCAATTTGGAGAATAAGCTGGCTATTTCACCTTTTCTTCCAAGATATTTACTCCGTAATTCTTCTACAGCATCGTTATCGGAAGTCAAAGAATCAAGGGCAGTCCGGAATGAAATCCGGACTTCCTCGATCTTCTTCTGAAGGTTCATGTTATTTCTGGATTGTACTGACTAATTCACCAAAGGTATCGGGGTTATTCACAGCCAGATCAGCGAGCGCTTTTCTGTTTAATTCGATTTCCTTTGATTTCAATCCCGCTATAAAAGCAGAATAGGACATACCATGGAGTCGTGCCGCAGCATTAATCCGCAATATCCATAAACGTCGGAATTGACGCTTCCTTTGTCGACGGTCACGATAGGCATATAATCCGGCCTTTGTGACTGCGTCTTTTGCGGCTTTATAATTGCGGCTCCGGGCACCATAGTAGCCCTTGGCCTGCTTTACGATCTTTCTATGTCGTCTGTGCCTTGGAACAGAACTATTTGCTCTGGGCATTATTTTCTCCTTTAAACACCAAGCATCCGGCGGACTTTCCGACTGTCTGATCCGTCAACAATGCCAGCATTTCGCATTTTACGCTTAACGCTTTTCGAACGCCGGATAAGCATGTGTCTATGGTTTGCTTTATTTCGTTTTAGTTTACCGCTTCCTGTCAATCTAAATCGTTTAGCGGCACCTCTTCTTGTTTTTTGTTTTGGCATCTGGTTCTCCTATATTGCGGCGAAGATGAGAGACATTCTTCTCCCTTCCAAGGGATTCTGCTTTTCTATTGCTGCTATATCTTTCAGCATTTCAACAACTTTCTCCATAACAATATCGCCTAAATCCAATCGGGACATCTCTCTTCCACGAAACATCAAAGTTACTTTTAATTTACATCCATCTTTTAAAAATTTTCTTCCCATGTTCATTTTTGTTTCCAAGTCATGGCTATCAATTCGAGGACGCAGTCGAATCTCTTTCAATTTTACTACGTGCTGTTTCTTTTTACTTAAATGTGCTTTTTTCTTCTTTTCATATTTTAATTTTCCATAATCCACTAATTTGCATACCGGCGGATCTGTATCTGGAGATATTTCAATAAGATCTAACCCGGCTTGCTGGGCATTTTCTAATGCTTCTTCCAACGGAATAATTCCTAACTGTTCTCCCTTCTCAGATATCAAACGTACCTGGTCTGCAGTGATATCTTCGTTTACGCGTGCTTTAGCCTTCTTTGCGATATGTATTCCTCCTTTGATTAATTTCTTCAACTAATGCAGAAGACAAGTTATCTACATTCATAGATCCAATATCTCCCTCAAATCTACGACGGACAGAAACAGTGTTCTCCTTCGCTTCCCGTTCTCCAATGATCAGCATTACATTTATCTTAGATAGTTCTGCCAAACGTATCTTTGCTCCAATTTTGTCAGGGCGATCATCCAAATCAACCCTGATATCAACATTCTGCAGTTTAGATTGTACAGATTTAGCATAATTTTCCACCTTTTCAGAAACCGTTAAAATAGCCACTTGTACCGGAGCTAACCAAAGGGGAAAATCAGCACTGTAATGTTCAATTAAAAACCCGATAAATCTTTCATGAGTCCCAAGAGGTGCCCGGTGAATACACAACGGTGTTGCTTCTTCTCCTCTTTCATTCGTGTAATTTAAGCCAAATAAAGATGGAATGGCAAAATCTACCTGATTTGTTGCCAGAGTAAATTTACGGCCGACAGTACTCCAAACCTGGACGTCAATCTTCGGCCCGTAAAAAGCAGCCTCGCCTGATTTTTCTGTGTAATTGATCTCACCCTCATCCAGGGCTTTTCGTACATCCTGTTCCGTTTGAATCCATAATTCTGGCTCATTCACATATTTCTTACCCAAACCTTCAGAAGAATGAAGACATAATTCCATTTCATACTTATCAATTCCGAAAATTTTGAAATACGTTAAATACATCTGACAAACTGATAAAAATTCTTCTTTAAATTGTTCTTTGGTGCAGTAAATATGAGCATCATTCATCTGCATGCTCCTGACCCTCATAAGACCGAAAAGCTGACCTGATTTTTCATATCGGTAACACGTACCATATTCTGCTAATCGCAATGGAAGATCCCGGTAACTCCGTGGTACAGATGCATAAATCTTATGATGATGCGGGCAGTTCATCGGTTTCACATAATAATCGATCCCATCAACATCCATGGCAGGATACATGCTTTCTTTATAATGCTTTAAATGTCCGGATTTTTCATAAAGATTTCCTTTGGTTAAATGGGGCGTGCGAACCCTTTGGTATCCTGCTTTTCTTTCGGTCTCTTTTGCTAACTTTTCCAGCTCTTCGATAATGATGGTCCCTTTGGGAAGCCAAAGAGGAAGTCCGGGTCCTATCTCATCATCAAATGCAAATAATTCCAGCTCTTTCCCTAATTTCCGATGATCCCGTTTTTTTGCTTCTTCAAGCATGTGAAGATATTCTTTCAATTCTTTTTTTGTATTGAAAACCGTTCCATAAATCCGCTGCAGCATCTTATTGTTTTCATCCCCACGCCAGTATGCACCAGAAGAATTGAGGATCTTGAAATATTTAATCCTTCCTGTTGATGGAACATGGGGTCCCCTGCACAGGTCAATAAAACTATCTTGTTGATAGGCAGACAGTACTTCCTCCGGAGAAATTTCCTGAATAATTTCAACTTTATAGTTTTCATCCATTGATTTAAAAAGATCAATAGCCTCATCTTTGGAGAAAACCTTTCGTTTCACTGGATAATCATTTTGAGCCAGTTCTTTCATTTTTTCTTCAATGGTAACAAGGTCTTCATCAGTAAAAGGATTTTCAACATCAAAATCATAGTAAAAACGATTTTCAATCGCCGGACCGATAGTTACTCTGGCATTCGGAAATAATTCTTTTACAGCCTGAGCCATAAGATGTGCTGTGCTGTGCAATAATACTTCATGTCCCTCGGTACTATCCCCCGTGATAATATTAATATCTGCATCAATATCAATGGCTTCCGTTAAATCTGTCAGTTTCCCATTTATTTGTGCTGCAACGGCATCCTTAGCCAAACGCGTTCCGATACTTTCTGCAACTTCAAGCAGGGTAGTCCCTGTCGGATACGTACGGGTACTATTATCAGGAAATGTAAGGGTAATCTGGTTCTTCACTTAATAGGATAAAATACAAATTAAAAAATAAAACGTATCTGTAAGCGGTGAAAATATTGGAAAATCTTACAGGAAAGATTAAGATACCAATTAATATTTTTGTTTGGCTTCATTACTGATAATTGAAATTAATTATAGTGGGCGATACAGGATTTGAACCAGTGACCTCCTGCATGTCAAGCAGGCACTCTAACCAACTGAGCTAATCGCCCGTAGTCATTGAAAAGAAATGTTCTTAAGATTTCAAACATTATCATAGACTGGTCTAACAAAAGCAAATAAATTTACCGAAAAACATCTATTCCCTTGGAAGAATATTTCCAACGATAAGATTCAGGTAATATTTTATTCATTTTCCAATCTAAGTACGTTCCTGTAGGCCACTTGATCATCTAAAATAGAAATTGCTTTCTCCACATGTTCGTCACTTTGTAAAGTGAATTGAATCCTGCCTTCCTTTCCATTGTAATGATTGGCAAATTCAGCAAGAAGCCTCTTTTGAATATCCTCAAACTCTTTATCAAATAAGGAGGCTTCTTCCTCGACATAAAATCCATCAATTATTTCAAAAGCACTGTTTAACTCTACGTTTGTACTGTCAATTGAAGATAATTTAGTTTTGAAATCATTGTAATGGGACTCGCCATCAAGGCTAATATCTAAATCCTGTTCTTTCAAATACACATAAAAATCTTCTATAAGATCTTCAGTCGCTAACACTTCATCAAATGATGAATAGTTTTGTCTTCTTTTTTGAACGTAAGTAAAAAAGATGCCTTGTCTCCAACATTCCTGTGTTAATGGACCATACTTGTGAACCTCCACTTCATAATCGGGCATGATACCTCCGCCTCCTTTAACCTTCCGTCCCTTAACCGTAGCAAATAGTGTATCTTGTTCTGATACATCAATGGTAATGTCTTCATCTATATATCCCGGATTCTGGATCAGCCTGCCACTTGGAATGTAATATTTTGCTGTCGTCATTTTTAATCTGCGTTCCTCATCAAGCCGATATACAGACTGAACCAGTCCCTTTCCAAATGAGCGGCGTCCTATGATAACTCCTCGATCTAAATCCTGGATAGCACCCGAGACAATTTCACTTGCAGATGCACTACCTTCATTAATTAATATTGCTATTTTTATATCGGAAGGTATCACTGGGTCTTTTTTAGCGAAAAATGTTCTATTTGAACCTTTCGTCCTTCCTTTTGTAGAAAGAAGTTTCTCACCTTTCGGTAAAAACATGTCTAAAATTTCTATTGAAGACTGTAGCAATCCTCCAGGATTATTTCTGAGATCCAGAATAATCGCTTCTGCTTTTTGTTCCTTGAGCTTTTCTATTGCTTTTTTCATGCCCGGAGCAGCATTTTTTGAAAACCGAGTCAAAAGGATATACCCAATCCGATCATTCAGCATACCGGAATAAGCTACATCCTTCACTTTAATATCTTCCCGGATCATCGTAAACTTTATTACATTATCCACACCTGCTCTTTGGATAGAGAGAGTAACCTCGGTTCCTTTCTCTCCTCTTATGAGCCTTGCCACATCGTTCAAATTCATATCCTTTGCTACAACGGTGTCAATCTTTACAATTACATCACCGCTGATTATTCCGGCCCTCATTGTCGGAGAATCAGCCATTGGTGCAACCACTGTTATTTTTCCGTCTCGTTTACCAATCTCCATCCCAACTCCTCCATATTTCCCTTTGGTCAAGAGATCAATCCCTTCTCCTTCTTCCGGTTCCATAAAGACTGTATATGGATCCAAATCATTCAAAATGTTCCGTATGCTTTTCCTTGTAAATTTTTCTACATCAATTTCATCGGCATAATTGGTTACAATATATTTGTATACATCATTTATCAATTTTTGAGATACGGCAACTTGTTTGAAAATATCAGCTTTTGAAACAGCAAATAAAGCAGTTCCGCAAAGAATGATAATTCCAACCACGAACAAATATTTTCTTTGAATTTTATTTACTTTCATTGTGTTAAAAAATACCTCCTTTTTATTTCATCCCATATATTATTCTGGATTATTTCTCTACTCTTATGACCATCAATGACAATAATTCTGTCAGAATATTGTTGGGCTAAATCCAAATATGTTCGCCGAACCCGTTTTTGAAAAGCTATTCCTTCTTCTTCAATCCGGTCCTCGGTTTGTTCTCTTCTCCGAAGAGCTTCTTTCGGAAGTATATCTATAACAAAAGTAACATTCGGTTCCAAATCATAGGTTGCAAATTTGTTAAGATCTTGAAGCCAATCAAGGTTTAATTCTCTCCCTCCGCCTTGATATGCAAGGGTGGAATCTGCATACCGGTCTGCTATAACCCATCGATTCTGTCCCAGATTAGGTAGAATCACCTCTTTTGTCAATTGGGAACGACTGGCCGTCATCAGCAGGGCTTCGGTTCTTGCCACCATCTGTCGATTACCTTTCGTCAGCAAAACGTGGCGAATCGCCTCAGAAATAGGGGTCCCTCCAGGCTCACGAACTAAAATCCCCTCCCTATCCTCTTGAATTAATCTGTCTAAGAACAGTTTGGCTTGAGTGGATTTACCACTACCGTCAATTCCTTCAAATGAAATAAAACGAGCTTTATCCGAAGTAGACATTTGGGTCATCTTTTCCGATCATTATTACACATTCTCCCCTAGGGGATTCCTGTGAAAAATACGACAATAATTCCGAAATAGTTCCACGGATTATTTCTTCATGAACCTTCGTTAATTCTCGTCCTACTACCGCCGGACGATCTCCAAGAATAGTGATTATATCTGACAGAGTTTTTACTACTCTTTTTGGATTTTCATAGAATATCAGAGTTGCTTCATAAGAGGCTAAATCACTCAATTTTTTTCTCCTTCCTTTCTTGGGAGGGAGAAACCCTACAAAAAGAAAACGATCCGTTGGAAGACCGGAAGCAACCAGGGCGGTTAAAAAAGCGGAAGGCCCCGGAATAGGCTCCACTTTCACATCCACCTGGATGACAGATCGAATCAGTTTGTAGGCAGGATCTGACACGCCAGGAGTTCCTGCATCGGTTACAACCGCTACATCTTTTCCAGACTCCAGATGTTTCAGTATCTGAGGGATCCGAGCAAAACGATTATGTTCATAATAACTGATCAATTTTGTTTTAATATCAAAGTGATTCAAAAGTTTTCGTGTACGCCGTGTGTCTTCTGCAGCAATAAACGACACGGTCTTGAGCGTTTCAACTGCCCTGAACGTAATATCCGCTAAATTTCCAATAGGTGTGGAAACAATGTAAAGAGTTCCTTTTTTACCCGGCATAAATTAATTGGATTCAGAATAAGGATAAAGAAAATGTAGCAAAACTACTCTATTCCCTGATCAAAATATCATTCCGGTTGTTAGATAATATCCAACTCAAGAGAGATTAAATTTAATTCCCTGAGCCAAAGGAAGTTCCTTGCTCCAGTTTATCGTATTTGTCTGGCGTCGCATGTATTGTTTCCATGAATCGGAACCGGATTCACGCCCGCCACCAGTTTCTTTTTCACCGCCAAAAGCACCGCCAATCTCTGCTCCGGATGTACCAATGTTGATGTTAGCGATTCCACAGTCACTTCCTCTGGAGGATAAAAATAATTCCGCATGTTCAACACTGGTGGTGAACAGTGACGATGACAAGCCCTGGGGAACCTGATTGTGTAATGCAATTGCTTCTTCCATTGAATCAAAGGGAATTAGGTAGAGAATGGGTGCAAATGTTTCATCCTGTACGATGTCCCAGTGATTTTCCGCTTTGACCAGTGTTGGCTCCACAAAATATCCTTGTTCTTCCTTTTTCTTCCCGCCATAGAGTACTGTTCCTCCGCTTTTCTCAATTTCTTTCATCGCATTCATGAAGAGGTCAACAGCAGATTTGTTCACCAGGGGTCCCATCAATGTGTCAGAATCCAAAGGATCACCGGATTGTACCTGTCCATAGGCATGGACCAATTTCGAAACAAGCTCATCGTAACGTTTCTGATGAACCAGTACCCTGCGAGTGGATGTGCACCGTTGACCTGCCGTTCCCACCGCTCCAAAAACAACTGCAGGGATAACCAAATCCATATTGGCAGTTTCATCAACAATAAGAGCATTGTTTCCACCTAACTCTAAAATTGTTTTGCCAAATCGACCAGCGACGGTTTTGCTCACATGTCTCCCCATTTTACATGAACCTGTAAAAGAAACCAGAGGAATCTGACGATCATTTATTAATTTTTCCCCAATTGTTGATCCCTTTCCAATAACGATACTGAAAATACCGGAGTATCCATTTTTTTCCATCACTTCGTTGCAGATACTCTGCACGGCAACAGCAGTTAATGGAACAGAAGAAGATGGTTTCCAGATCACTGTATCTCCCGCAATAGCAGCAATAAAAGCATTCCAGGCCCATACAGCTACGGGAAAGTTAAAGGCAGAAATAACACCAACGATCCCAAGCGGATGCCACTGCTCATACATTCGATGATCCAGCCTTTCGGAATGCATGGTTTTTCCATAAAGCATCCGGGATTGACCTACTGCAAAATCGGCTATATCAATCATTTCCTGTACTTCGCCATCACCCTCCTGTTTGATTTTGCCCATCTCCAAGCTCACTAAACTCCCTAAAGCATCCTTTTTCTCCCGCAGTGCTTCTCCCATCTGGCGAACCAATTCCCCACGAACTGGAGCAGGTACTTTCCTCCATTTTTTAAATACCTTTGCAGAATCGCTAACGATTCGATCATAATCTGATTCTGAACATTGATAAACCGATGCAATTTTTTTCCCGTTAGCAGGGTTGATTGAAACAATCTCACCGGCTTGAGTAGTATCGGACCATTTTCCTGTGCCCGAACAGGCACCATAATTCACAGCTTTAATTCCCAATTCCTTCAATATATTCATTAGTTCTCCTTAAAAAAATATTTTCAATTATTTATAAACTTCCTATAACATTTTGGATTGCTCCGGCAATCTGATCAATTTGAACTGCATTTATCGTTAAAGAAGGAGCAATTCTTATTGTGCTTTTATGAGTTTCCTTTGCATATACATTCTGTTTTAACAATTCTAATGATACTTTATGTCCGTCAAATTTCGGCTCGTCAAACATTTCAAAAGCAGTGAGGAGACCTTTTCCCCTGACTTCCTTTATTTTATCAGGAAACTTAGATTTCAAATTGTTAAAATGTTCCAACAATTGACTTCCTCTCAGTATGGCATTTTCAGCTAATTTTTCTTCAACTAACACTTTAATTGCAAATACTGAAACTACTGAAGCTAAGGGATAACCACCAAAGGTTGACCCTTCGGATCCTGGAGTTAATACCCCCATAACATCATCTCTCCCGGCTACAAATGAGACCGGTAATATTCCACCACCTGCGGCTTTTCCACAACCCATGATATCTGGTTTGATCCCATAAATCTGATGAGCAAAATGAGCACCTGTACGGCCAAATCCCGTCTGTACTTCATCCATTGCAAGGAGGATATTGTACTCCTTGCAAAGCTTCGCTACTTTCGTCCAATAATCCTCATCAGGCACAATAACTCCTGCTTCTCCCTGAATCGGTTCCACCAAATATGCCGCAATACGCTCTCCTTTTTGCCTGAACAATGTTTCAAGTGCAACAACATCGTTAAATGGAACTAATTCAATACCAGGGACAAACGGACCAAAATCATTTTTTGCTTCCGGATCATCAGACAATGAAACGGCAGTCATGCTTCGACCATGAAAATTCCCCTTCGCACCTACAATAATAGCTTCTCCTGAGGGAATACCTTTTACCTGATATCCCCAGCGCCGGGCTGTTTTGAACATCAGTTCCGCTGCTTCTACCCCCGCAACTTTTGGGATAACCCGGTCCATTTTCGTCAAGGCGGTGGAAGCCAGGAGGAAAGCGGACATATATTTGTGCCGGATAGAACGTGGAACGGTGGGAAGTTTTTCTTTTGTAAGATGGTGAACAATCGCGTCAATGATTGTCTTGTTTAACTGTCCTTGGTTAACAGCGGAGTAACAACAAAGGCCGTCAATAAGATCTTCTTCAATAAAAGAACGAACCTTTTCCGGATCCGGTTTACGGCACACCAGAGTAGATGAATTTCGTACATGGGACACGACCACATCCTCTAAAGGTTTGTAATTGTGCCCCCCTTTTTCCTTTTCAATAGCTTCATGATCTGCAGGCGAAAGATCCCCAATTCGAATCCCGTTAACGGTTAATTTATCACCGTAACCTGCAATTGAAAGTGTTGACATGTAAATACCTTATATATCTAATGTTTTTTTGACAAAACCGGGTGAAAGTTTACAATGAATCATTATCATCTGGGAAAGATTTCTCTCATTGGTTTTATTATATTTCTCCAGCATTGAATGTATCTCGTTCTGTTATCTTGTTATAAAGTAAAAAATCCTCTTTTTCCATAGTCATTCATTCGGTCAAAATACTAAATTCTCTGCCTTTATTAAACAAATCTATTTGTATTGTCCATTGAACATATGAGTATAGAAAAAATTATTGGAATCCGTCGGGAGGGCCATAATACATGGGAACGGAGAACACCGCTTGTACCTTCGGACGTAAAAACTATTCTCAATGAAAACACCTGTAGGATTTCAATACAACCGTCCAAATTGCGTATTTTTTCTGACCATTCTTATGAGCAGGCTGGGGCGGTGATTGCAGAGACTCTCCATGAGGCAGATATCATTCTGTCAGTAAAGGAAATTCCAGTTGATTTTCTCCAAAAAGAAAAGACGTATTTGTGTTTCTCCCATACCATAAAAGGTCAATCCTATAATATGAAGATGCTCCAACGTATGATGGATTTAAAATGCAACTTGATTGATTATGAAAAAATTGTTGATGAAGAAAACCGGCGATTGATTTTTTTCGGGCGATATGCCGGACTCGCTGGTCTGATAGAAACGATCCATGCTTATGGAGAAAAACTCAAACTTCAAGGTATCCACACACCCTTCGAAAAAATAAAACAGGCATACCAGTATTCTTCTGTTGAAGAGGCAAAAATGCACTTTAAATCCGTTGCCCATGATCTGCAAAAAAATGGAATACCTAAGGATCTAGGCCCGATGGTTTTTGGATTTACCGGTTATGGAAATGTCTCCCGTGGTGCTCAGGAACTATTTGATTTGCTCCCGCACAAGGATCTTTCTCCAACAGAATTAGCAGAAAATTTCTCTTCATTAACTTCCCAGAATGGAACATTGTTCAAGGTTGTCTTTAAGGAAGAACACATGGTTACCCAAAAAAACGGAAAATTTAATTTGAGGGATTATTACGATAATCCTGAAAATTACACCGGGAACTTTTCATCGTGGCTCCCTTATATTAATGTTTTGGTCAATTGTATTTACTGGACAGAAAAATATCCCCGGCTTGTTACCAAAGATTATTTAAACCAACACTCTGATGGGAACCTGTCTGTCATCGGGGATATCAGTTGTGACATTGAAGGCTCCATTGAAATCACTCATAAATCCACGTATCCGGACAGTGCTACCTATACTTATTTCCCAGTTGAAAAACAGTTTAAAGATGGTACCCTCCGGAATGGCATAACAATAATGGCTGTGGATAATCTACCCTGTGAATTTTCAAAAGAGTCTTCAATAGAATTTTCGAGAGTATTAAGGAAATTCATCCCCCTTCTCATTCAAGAAAACTTTAATGTATCCCTTGAGGAATTGAAACTTCCTGCTTCCATAAAACGAGGGCTGATTCTGCATCAGGGGAAATTGACTGAAGATTACATCTATATGAAAAACTATCTCAAAAAGGAAAACTCATGAAAAATATTCTAGTCTTAGGTGCGGGATTGGTTAGCAGGCCCGGAGTACACTATTTGCTTGGTCACAAAGATTTTCGGGTAACTGTTGCCTCCCGAACCGTTCACAAAGCAGAGGCACTGGTTGAAGGGCATGAAAATGGTAACGCTATTTCCCTCGATATAAACAGCACAGCTAAACTTGTGGAACTGATTAAAGACAATGATATTGTAATCAGTCTCCTGCCCTGGACACATCATGTAAAAGTCGCAGAACACTGCCTTGCTCAAAATACCCATATGGCTACCACCTCCTATGTGAGCAAAGAAATGCAGGCGTTTGACTCAGAAGCGAAAAACAAAGGTCTTCTTTTCCTGAATGAAATAGGAGTGGATCCTGGGATTGACCATATGTCCGCTATGAAGATTATTGACCAGGTACACTCCGAGGGTGGAAAGATCCTTCATTTTTATTCCTATTGTGGTGGACTGCCTGCACCGGAAGATAATGATAATCCCTTTGGATATAAATTTTCATGGAGTCCGAAGGGTGTAGTTCTGGCTTCCAGAAATTCTGCCCACTACCTCGAAAATGGAGAAGAAATAACTATCGAAGGAAAAAACCTGTTTGTAAACCCACGCTTAGAGGAAGTTGATGAATTGGGAACTTTTGAGGTGTATCCGAATAGGGATTCCCTCCCTTATAAAAATTTGTACGGTTTACATGATGCACTCACTGTTATGCGCGGCACATATCGAAATATCGGCTGGTGCGCTACCTTAAAAGCAATTGTTGACCTTGGCCTGGTGGATGAAACACCCATTGTGAAAGTAAAGGGAATGACCTTCCAGCAAATGTTAGCTGAACTGGTTGGTGCATCAGAATCAGATAATATCAGGGCTAAAACAGCTGAAATATTGAATAGTGAAATAGCTTCCCCCATTTTAGACCGTTTGGAATGGTTAGGACTTTTCAGTGATGAATCTGTGACGAATTATGACAACCGGCTGGATATCCTCAGCGACCGTCTTCAGGAAAAATTATTTTACAAAGAAGGTGAGAAAGATATGATCCTGCTTCAACACAAATTTACAGTTGAGAACAAAAAGGAAATGAAAGAGTTCATCATCTCAACTCTGATTGACTATGGAATACCCAACGGTGATTCTTCCATGGCGCGTACAGTGAGTTTGCCCCTTGCCATTGGAGTAAAACTCATTTTAACAGGAAAAATTCTGTTAACTGGAGTCAAAATTCCTATAATGAAGGAAATTTATGATCCTGTCCTAGAGGAATTGGAAAATCTGGGGATTGCAATGGTGGAAAAGACATTTTAGAATACTATTTTCTATGTATACGGGCACACCCAGGAGTGCTCTTCTTTCAAGATAATGTCCGGCTCCTTTTCTGCACATTCCTGGATTGCTGACGGACATCGCGGATGAAAACGACATCCAGTAGGATAATGTAACGGAAGGGGAACAACCCCAGGGATAGAGGAAAATTCTCCCTTGTTATTTTTTTTCATCTTTGACAGCTGAATCAATGCTTTTGTGTAAGGATGTTTTGGTGCAGAAAACAGTACATCCGTCGGTGCTGATTCAACAATGCGGCCCGCATACATGACCATGGTTCTTTGAGAAAATGATTTCACTAACGACAGGTCATGGGAAATAAATAAAATACTTACACCTTGATTTTCATTTAATTCTTTCAGCAGGTCAATGATCTGGGCCTGGATGGTCACATCCAAAGCTGTTGTTGGTTCATCAGCAATGAGCAGATCAGGGTCTCGCGCCAGTGCAATTGCAATGAGAACCCGCTGCCGCATTCCTCCGGAAAATTCATGAGGGTATTGATAATATCTTCTTTCTGGTTCATCAATTCCCACTGCATTCAATAATCGAACAACCTCACCCTTATTCCTTTTAACCTTATTTTTTATTCCCTCTAGAATCTGAGTCCCCACTTTTAATACAGGATTCAAAGCATTTAGCGGATCCTGGAAGATCATTGCCGTTTGAATACCATTGATTGAATTTTGACTTATATGAGCAGATTTTGGAAGGAGTCCCGCCTGGGATAAAGCAACTTGAGTTTTGCCACACCCTGATTCGCCCACCAATGCAATTATTTCACCTGAATCTATATAAAAAGAAACCTGGTCCACAACAGAACCCAGGTTTCCTTCGATAGTATATTGAATGGTTAAGTCTTTTACATCTAAAAGATGATCATGCGACATCTTTGCTCACAGGTAAAATTTTATCTCGATTTTTAAATGCATCATAACCCAATATAATGATCATTGCTACAAGAATCCATAATGTTGCATTAAAATATTCACTACCGGAATATTTAATTAAATCGACAAAACGTCCGATTAGTAAAGAAATACGTCCCATCACTGCAAAACCAAAGGAAGCACCAAAACTAATCATCAGGAAATAAATTCCCACTTTGGATATTTTACCTAATACTCCCTTATGTTCTTTTGAAAAATAGAAATATAATAAACCGGTTATTGTCCCAACCAAAATCACAATACTGTTGAAAATGGACGGAGAAGTTAAACTCCAAAATGGAAGATTAGGGTCAGAAAAACTTGCCGCAGTTCCTTTAATTTGACCTATTACATTGGAATTTAAAAAACCATACGCTCGTAAACCAGCGGCCATTCCCACGGTATATGCAATCCCCCAGCGGGCAAACCAACTTATCTTTGGGATCAGGCTTAATAGCATCATAATACCTAATGCAAACGGAATTAGGTAATGAACATTTGGTACACCTAAAACAACATTATGTATTTCGTGCCCTTTATCGACCCCACCATTTGGGAAACCAGGAGAATAGAAAAAACCTAATCCATTATAAATCATATACCAAAATGAATCCGAACTATAATTTGATGAAGGCCATAATCTTCCAAAAAGATTTGGTTGAATTTGGGTCCAAAAGAAAAGTGAGGTCCAATATCCCGCTGATATACCTACAAATAAATGTTCAGCAGTTTTATAAAATGGATTATCCTTATATAAATATGAAAATATTCCCAAAGTAAGAAATACTGCTATCCATGCTCCAAGTATGATTGTCGTGCTCATAATTTCTGCTCCTTAATATTTTCTGGAACGCTGGCGTTCAATGAAAAAAGCAGCATTTCCCAATATGATAAATAATACAATTACTAAATGTGCAATGGACTGTGCATCCATTCCGCTGGTTGCAGAGCCTTTTTGTCCAATTAATGCTTCATATTCTGCTGCACCGGGCATGCCTGCTAGCAAACCCTTCATTTGTCCTGCCTGTACGTATGGCATAACTTCATTGACCTGGATGGATGTAACACCAGAACTCATAGGAACACCGGTTGGGTCTGATGCGTATTGTACCCATTCAACCGTTCCCGGAAATCCTGCAGAGGCAGTAAATAAAAATGCAAAGTCACTGAATTTGTATATACCCTCCATCATTGGTATTTCATCTATTTTTGTTTGATTAACGTCTACAGTATATAGTTTCCGAATATTGCTCACTATCCCCTTTATAACGGCTTCACCTCCAGGTCGGAAGCCTAACAATACATAGTCTTCCCCATAAATTTTTCCATATTCTTCTTCAGCAACCTGCTTAAGTGCATCTTGAGCCATAAACTGACCATCAGGCCATAAACAAGTTACAAATACCTTGTGATCATTTTTGAATAAGTGCCTTAAAATACTAATTGCCATTGGATGATTTTCAGGTTTAGTACTTGGACTATATTCTATTGAAACCAGCACATTAGAATTGGGAGGTAAATTTTCAATCGTATCATACACCACTTTTGTAGTAACTGTTGCACGGATAGGCATACCAATTGGTTTAATTATTGGAATAAAAACAACAACTGCAAGAACGATGAAGATCCAACGCCTATCCACTTTTCCAATCTTTAAAAGAAATTCTGTTAATCTATTCATGTGTTCATTCTCCAATATAAGATTTTTCTATACCAAGGATATAGCGAATTGAGGTGGCAAATATTCCCAATCCAATGCCAATCATAATGGCTCGTGCTCCCGCTACATTTGGATAAAAGTAAATCCATTCCTGTAAAATGGGTAAATAGAAAATCCCCGGCTGATCTATAGGCCATCCAGTCAAAAATCCGGCAATAGTCACAATTACAATTCCAATTCCAACAACTCCGAATGTAATCATTTTATCCTTCTTCCATGAATTAACACCAATTCCAAAAGCTAACACTGAAATGTACATGATAAACCACGAAGATATCATACTGCCAATAGGAACACGCCCTACCATAATGATGATTCCTGCTACAAGTAATAATGTTGCCTCAAAATTTCGAATACGAAACGCACGATAGGATGCAGAAGCAACAAAAAATGCAAGGAGAGAAAACATCGTAGCAGACAAGGGAGTAAACATATAGTCAAATATCCACTTGGAAAGTGTTCCTTCCGTAGTCACGTGGGCACCCCAAACAACAGTATTATCTAAACTTTTTATAAAAAACCCTGCTGTGATAGCAAAAAAGAAACCGCCGATAGCAAACAAACTATAAGGCCAACCCTTTTTCTTTTTTGCTACTTTTTGGAATTGAATCTTTATAAGGTTTAACGCTCCAAGAATAATGGCAAAACTTGCTAAAATATCATACCATTGAGTTGCATCATCATCTACAAATGATTTTATATCTGGCTGATCTATAAACCAACCAAATAAAGTTATTGCCCCTACTACTGCAACAATAAGTATGGGAATTTGTCGTTTCCAAATCATGACGTTCTCCTACTGAACTGTTAATAGTTTCACAACATCAAAACCAATTCCCCATTTTTCATAGAGAAACCGGAAAAGAGTGGTCAGAATAATAATCGTTATGACTCCTACTTTTACCATATCTTGTCCTCTTACACCACCTATCAGTTCCGGTTTTTGAGAAAGGTAAGCACTGGCGGCGAAGAATTCTTCTCCGATGAGCGTATAATCGCACGCTGTTACAAAAAAGGGAATTTGCGCTTGAGATGCCGTACCTGCGATCTGAATTGCACCAATTGAATTTCCCGTTTCTGCCAGAATCAGTGACTCCGCATAAAATTTACCCATATACAAACAGGCAGCCGGTTTTTCGCGAACCATGATACCGTTTACACCTGCCGCATAGGCAAACTGGTCATCTGTCAAATAATGAACCACGTCATCATGAAACATGTCCGGTCGACCTTCCAGCATATATGATTCACGGCAAGTTTCACGGGCAGCTTTCATCACAATAGATCGTGAAACAGGTACATTTAGACTGGTTTCATAGCGTGCAGTCATTTTTGCAACATGACCGAGCACAATTACACCAGCAACCGTTTCTACTTGATCCATGTCCATAATTCCCGGAACATATAAAACAGGTTTACCCATTTCAGTAGATCTACCAACTGCTTCTTCCACCGCTTTCAATCCAGGAATAGGTCTTAAATAAAACTCTTCACCTCTTTCAGCCATGCGGATATTGTAGAGCAATGTTGCACCAATCACAACAATAGAAATAAACATAACAACACGATTTACATTGAACATATGATGCCCGAGGTACCAATAAATCAGGAACACAACGAACAAACTTCCCAGAACAATCCAAAATTGTCTATCTTTCAATTGATTCTCCTTCTGTTACGGAATCTTCTTTATCCAGACGCTCAATTTCATTTAATAGAAATTCTACTGTGTCCGGTTCTTCAAAAAGTTCGGCGGCACGATAATAACCATCTGCTTTAATAAATGAATTTACAATTGGGCCAAAAAATACCATAGCATGACTTCCCAACAAAGCTAAAGGTTTTGTCATTTCAAGAAAAAATATTGCAGGCGTTACAAATCCGGATTTTTGTATACGTTTTGCTAAACGCGTTACAAATTGTTTATCTAGTTCAGATAATGTGATTTGAATATTGGTTTTGATTGCCGATTCCAATATTAATCTATCTCAACCATTTCAAGATTTGCACGGGGAATTTCTATATTTTCTCCATCGATTTCGATGATAGCCACACGAACCATTGTTTCTGACTCCATTTTTCTTAATTCAGATGGAAGATCAATCACTTTTCCCATTCTACCGAAATAAGGTGCTCGAATAACACGAACGAGACTTCCTGCTTGAATTCCTTCTGATGCATCAGAGTCTTTATGATCGCCTTTCAGCTGATCTTTTGTAAGTGGAATAACAATTTCCGGTCGAATTACGCCGGCCCGTATTTGAGTTGCTCCATTCATGGATGCAAACTTACCGTGATGATTTTTCAATAAATCAAAGGTTTGTGTCCCCATGCGAATTTTTCCGTATCCTTCAGTGAGAATAAGTGATGTAATCAAATCTTCAGATCCTGTGATAGCAACACCTAATGTATATCCAAGAATATCTTCTAAATCAAAATAATTAAAACCACCTACAACAACACCGGCAACTTTCAACTGAATCGCTTTTTTATACGCCTTTAAGCTAATAAACGATCCGCCAACTACAATTTTTCCCTTACAATCGGGAGTTATCATGTCTTCTGTAATTTCTGTCTCCCTGGAATCTACAATTACACTTAGCTCACCTCTGCTCTCCCCAGCTATACCAAAAATTCCCTGTATAAAAACACCCTCTGATTCAATAATAACACCCTCCTCGGGAATAACTTCTTTGATGAAACCGCTCATATACGCATCGATTTCTACAGGAATGGGTGATTCTCGAATCACTACTTGACCGGTTGTATCGGAAATGACTTCAATAGTACCATCAACCGGAGCTGTTACATTGGTTTTGAATAAACCAAACAGACCTTTCGTTTCTGCAATCATTTCACCTTTCGAGACAGCAGTGCCCTCTTTAGTAATCATAGCATCATTCACATCTTCAGTATCTATATTGAGTTGATTTGCCACGTTGACCATTTGCACGTTACCTGGTAAATCCGTTTTAGCAACGATATCATCAGGTGTGACTTCTTTACCATTTTCAACTAAAACGATTCCTTTTAAGGGCAAGCGACGTTCTTTATGAATGATCGTTTCGTGGAGTACTTTTAATCCAGGTGTATATGCGTGAGCCATGATTAGGAATTAGAATTCTGATTAAAATTAGGATATTCATTGACTGCATCAGACCATTTTTTCAAATCATCAATTCTTTGTTTTGGATCTTTTGATATATCTAAAGGACGTCCCCGTCCATCAAAGATAATACCAACGACACCACCATAAATTGTTGTTTCAATTGGTTCATTTTTACCCGAACCTATATCCAACCCTTTTCCAGGAGTAAGTTTAATATTGACCGGTTCAAAGGGAACTTCAATTCTCAATAATTCTCCAAATTGTATTTTGTGTGTTTCTTGATTCCCATTTTTTAGTGTCAATTCTGCCGTTAATACAACTAAATTTTGTTTCGCTTTTCCTGTTGGTGCTATGCAGGTTCCCAAATGGATTAGACAATCCTTTTCAAAAACCTCAAATGCAGCTTTTTTTGCCTCTTCAGATAATTCTTCTTTTTCAATATTTGCCATAACGCCTAATTGAGGCATCATAAAAATCGAATCCACTGCTAATTGAGTAATCCCTTCAGGTAAGAAACTATCAATCAGCATACGAGCTGATTGTTCACGTCGGGGAGCGTGGGAAAGAACACCTCCTGAGCCTACCAATAAATCAAGTTCCTTCATATCAACAAGAGTTTCTCCTGAATCCGTTTGTTCAAAAGCATCAGAAATTGTCCGTTCCTTTTGAACACCTTTTAAATTGACTGCAAATGATTTGTGTTGAATAAATGACAATCTAAGAGCTTCTCTAGCAATTGCTTGTTCAATAACTAATTCTTCCAAACTTTGAGGAACAGTTGTGGGACGAATCATTTTATTCCCAATTCGATTTGTTAATTCTTTTTCATCAATATCAAATGGCACCCAACGCAATACATTTGCTAATGTGGCTTCTGCTAATACATTACAAATAGAATAACTCATCCCCAAATTTGCACTCACGGTACGATTAAATTGCTTTTGAAATACTGAAAATATATCCGTGGTAGCGCCACCAATATCAACACCCACAACTGAAATGTTTTCTTTTTGTGCTACCATTTCTATCAATGCACCTACCGCACCTGGTGTTGGCATAATCGGTGCATCTGTCCAGGACATTAATTTTTTATATCCGGGAGCCTGCTGCATGACATGTTCCATAAAAAGATCATGGATTTTATCCCTGGATGGCTTCAAGTTTTCCATTTCTAATACCGGACGAATATTCTCAGTCACATCCAAATCTGTTATTTCACCTAATGTTTCTTCAATTTTGTTTACTGCTTTATTATTACCAGCATAAATAACGGGAAGCTTATAATTTTGACCCAATCTTGGTTTTGGATTTGCAGCAGCCAAAATTTCTGCTAATTCCACCACATGTTTCGTTGTACCACCGTCAATTCCACCAGAAAGCAAAATCATATCCGGACGTAATTGGCGAATTCTAGTAATTTTTTCGTGAGGTTTACGGCCATCGTTGGAAGCTAATACATCCATAACAATAGAGCCGGCTCCAAGTGCGGCACGTTCAGCAGATTCACCAGTCATTCCTTTTACAACACCAGCAACCATCATTTGCAAACCGCCACCTGCTGAACTGGTTGAAATGTAAATATCAACTCCATTGCTTCCATTTTGTGGTGTGATAATTTGATCCCCATTCAAAATCTTTTTACCCGACAATTCCTCAACTTCCATGACTGCATTGAGTACACCTTTGGTTACATCTTCGAAAGGCGCTTCGACGGTGGTGGGAGCTTCTCCCCTGACTTGTAAACGATATTCTCCATCCATCAGTTCTATCAGGATGGCTTTTGTCGTTGTACTGCCACAGTCAGTGGCTAAAATTGATCGCAATTCCATTGAAATTATATCAAATTATCAGAAAAATAACTGCACATAAACAAATGTGAGCGGACTTGCGAAAAGCAGAGAATCAAACCGATCAAGGACACCCCCATGACCAGGGAGGAAAGAACCAGAATCCTTCACGCTCACATCCCGCTTAATCAACGATTCAGCAAAATCACCCATTTGTCCAAAAACACCGGATATTACCGTAAACATAGCTACATCTATCCACCCGAATTGAGTACCTAAAACTTTTGTTGCTATCATGACGGAAAAAACCACGCCTGCACCAATAAATCCTGCAACACATCCAACAACCGTTTTTTTAGGGCTGATACGTTCACATATTTTTTTCTTCCCCCATTTACGTCCTGCCAGGTACGCCGCAGAATCACACACCCAAATTGAAATAAACAGCCCAAATGTCAGATGCGAATTATAATCAGTATCCATTTGACGTAAAGAGAGTAATGTCCCTAATAAGATGGGTACATAGAAAATTCCAAAAAAAGTAATGGAAATGTTCCTCGTTGGATTCGGTTTAACACGAAAAAGTTCCACTGCCATTCCGACTAAGACAACACCGATAATGGAAATAATCAAATAATTATCAACCAAAGCTATAGAATTGTCATACATCATGACAATCCCCAGAGTAGCTATCCAACCTAACCAGAGCATCGGGGATGAATCCTGTGTTGAATTGATTTGATAAAATTCACGAATTGCAAGTAACATAACCACAGACGTGAAAATGGTGAACCAAAGTCCACCAAGCCAAATCATAATGAGAATTCCTGGAATTCCCAGAGTATTTACGAACATTCTTGATGATAAGGTATCAGCCATGAGCAGAAAAAAATAGTGCGGTGAAGTTATGGAAATCCAAAGGATTAAAAAAATGCAGTTTTACTGAGATAAAATACGAGCATTAATTAATTCAAAAACTGAAAACAGCCAGGTAACATTTTTACTTCGATAGGTGTTTTTCCTGTTATCTCACCATCAATATTCAATGGCGACTCCTCATTAGGAAATAAAGAGAAGTGACTCACCTGAGAATATTCAACGATGTTTGATTCGATATGAGTACCATCAAAAATTTTCGGTAATAAATTCAATAATTTCATTTTCCCCTTCTCACGAACGATAATCAGATCAATTAATCCATCATCCAATTTTGCTTTCGGCGCAGCATACATGCCTTTTCCAGTATGCTTTGTATTCAAGGCCAGGATAAAAGTAAAATCATTTATTTCTTCAGTTTCATTTATGATTAATTTAGCTGATCGCTGTTTCAATCTGAATATTTCCAGCATCGATATCACTGTATATCGGCTTTCTCCCATCCACCGGTAATTTTCTGCTGTTATTCCAATATCAGTTACCAATCCCCAGCCGATGATATTTATTGAATAAATCAATTCTTTCCCGGTTTTGACCTCAGCCACATCTACAGGAATTGTACTCCCGGAAACAATGCGTTTTGCTGCTTCTACAGGATCCAGACATTCAATCGTATGCATAAAGGAATTCCCTGTCCCGCCTGGGATCAGACCAATTGGCACCTGCTTTTTATCTTTCCGGGTTAAAAGTCCATTGACAACTTCATGGAATGTACCATCACCACCGATAGCACAGAACCCGTCAATGTCTTCGAAATCCATAGTGTTGATCATTTCCTGTGCATGCCCGGGATATTCTGTTTCAAGTACTGTTAATTCAACGCCCTTATCATGAAAAACAGGTCTGACTAAGTCAAGAATCCCCAGGCCTTTTTCCATTCCACCATGCGGATTGACAGCTAAATATATTTTAAAGGCCACTATCCCTACTCTTTATGCTTCATATATTTATCGTCCCCCAACTCAATGACTTCGACTTTGACTTTGGTCGTCCCGTTGCCGATAAAGCCTAATTTTAAAGCCGCACCATATGAACAGTCCAGCATACGCCCTTTCACATAGGGTCCGCGATCATTAATGCGCAGAATCAATGATTTTTCATTCTCCAAGTTGGTCACCCTGACTATTGTATTCAAGGGAAGTGTTTTATGTGCTGCAGTGAGTCCATACATATCATATACTTCCCCGTTTGCAGTCAATTTACCATGAAAATCCTCACCGTAATAAGAGCTTATACCTTTAAGTATCTTCTTGGATTTCGTGGTAGAATTTACTTTTTTGACTGGTTTTGAGCGGTTCCTGCTTCCTGTTGTATACCGGGGTGAGCTGGAGCAATTCAGAACAAGTATTACGCCTGATAAGGAAATGATAATTGGTAAAATATATTTATGCACTAACCGGATATTAGTTTTTTACTTTTCCAACAAGTGAAGAAATGCTATCAATGGATACATCTTTACAGTACGTCTCAAGTTCATCAATCATTCTTTCACCGGTAGACGGATCCTGGAAATTCACAGTTCCCAGTTGGACAGCGGATGCTCCGGCCAGAAAATATTCAATCACATCAAGGGAGCCAGTAATTCCGCCTATTCCAATGATAGGTATCTTGACAGAATGAAATATTTTTTGCACAGCAGCTAAACCAATCGGTTTCAATGCAGGGCCTGATAAACCGCCAAAAACTGTATAAATATTACTCTTCCAGGTTGTTGGATTAATGCTCATCCCAACAACGGTATTAATGGCAGAAACAGCGTCAGCACCGCACTCTTCTGCTGCTGTTGCAATTGCAGCGATATCCGTTACGTTAGGACTCAATTTCACAATTAAGAGCCGTTCAGTTAAGGATCTCAGTATTTTGGTTAATTCTGCCGTGAGGGACCTATCCACGCCAAATTCCATTCCTCCCTTTTTTACATTCGGGCATGATATATTTATTTCATATCCAACAATGTCAGATGATATTGATTCCATCTTCCGTATAATTTCAGCATATTCATCTAAAGTCGACCCGGCAATATTCATTATAATTTTTGTACCGATGGTGCTGTAAGACGGAACCATTTCCCTCATGTAATGATCTACACCAACATTTGCTAATCCAATAGAGTTTATCATTCCGGAAGGTGTTTCCACGATCCTTGGCGGTGGATTTCCTTCCCGAGGATGTAATGTGATAGATTTTGTAAAAATACCGCCTAATTTCGAGACATCCACAAAATCAGGTACATCATTCCCATAACCAAATGTACCGGAAGCAGTAAAGATTGGATTTTTAAACTCTATGTTTCCAATTTGAATACGAAGATCAGTCAAAAGAGACCTCACTGGCTGAATACACTGGGCCATCCATACACACTAGGGAATAGCGCTCATGATAACTGTGCGCCTTTTCTTTAACATTTCGCCTTTTTATGGCACATCCCTGGCAAAGCCCTGTACCACACCCCATATAACTTTCTACCGATAATTGAGCTGGAATCTTATTCTGAATGACAAAATCTTGCATACCTTTAAGCATGGGAAGGGGGCCGCAGGCAAAAACCATTGGATTATCAATATCAGCACATACCTTTTTCAACGACGGCATCACCGTCCCTGGGTTTCCAAGTGTCCCGTCATCTGTTGTGAGGAAAATCCCATTTGAAGGGTCATGGTCCATGAAATGCTCCCGGCCAGTTTTTGCTCCAATGATTAATTTGGAATGAATTTGGTGTTTCTGACACTCTCTAAAGAGGTTCAAAATTGGAGCTAACCCAACACCACCACCAACTAAAATCGGAACGTAATTTCCCTGCCACCCTGAAAATACATTCCCAAGGGGACCTAGAATATCAAGAATTCCGCCAACTTTACTTTCAGTCAATAATGTTGTACCCCGTCCAAAAATCTTGTATATGATCGTGATTCGCTTCTCTTCCACATTCGCAATGCTCATGGGCCGGCGAACAGTAAAGCTCCATTTGTTATCTAAAAGAATTTCCAGAAATTGCCCTGGGCCAGTATAATAGGATACAATTCCCGGAGCTGAGAACTCCATTTCCCAGATTCCTCCAGCTATCTCCTCATTCCGGATAATCTTACATTGTTCAATAAGCATGCTTTATGACAGCTGTATCAATTGGAGCACTAACAGAATCCTGTTTTACAATGCTGATTGTAGAATCCTTGGGAACAGATTTATGAGGAATGGACGGAATGGAATCTAACGGAACTGTTTCGGAAGAGGAAGATTGCTTTTCTTCTTTCAACTCTCCTTCAGAGTCTTCCTTGAACAGATTTTTTAGAGTGTTATACCGGATACGTGAAGCGGATGCCTGGTCGCTTTCAGGATGAAAGTTTTGAATCATCTCATAGTATTTCAATGCACTGTCCGCATTGTGAAGAAACAGATCATAATGATAGGCCAGGGAGTATACCGCCTTTGCTGCCAGATCGCTGGTGGAATCTGCAGATACAATGGATTTATACTCATTTAGAGATGCTTCTTTATCTAGAGCCCATAATTGTTCCGCATCCCGGAGAAAATTATCATGTGACCCTTCTTCAATATCTTGACTTTTTCCTATTGCCAGAGAAAATTCTGATTCTGGAAACTGTTCCAGAAGGATATCCTCCAATTGTACAGCTTCAGCTGTATCTCCGCGTTCAAAAAATAGAAAACGCAGAGTAAAAAGGGATTTAGGGTAAATGTCTGTATCTGTATAGTTTTCAATGATGTCCTGCAAATGCACAATAGCTGAATCAAAATGATCGAAATGAAATGCATTCAGTTCGCCCAAGGAATACAATTTTTCTGCTATCTGGTTTTTCTTTGATAAGAGACTTTGGGGATCTGTCTCATTTGAACCTGCACTTGTGGAATCAAATTGTACAGGCACACCACTCAAACCTATCTTTGGAAGGTGTTGAGCTTGAGAGACTGCCCGTGAATCATCTTTCGTTATTCCCAATGAGTCAGGTTCGCCTACCAGCGATGGGTTCGCTGTTTTTTCTTCAAGAAGTGCATCCATTTCATTTCTTGCAGTTCGATAGGCCTGAATCTCTTTAATCCTTCTCTGTGAAGGCTTTAAAAATGCTGATTTTCTGCTTTCGGATGAAACTTGTTCATAATAGTTGAGGGCTTCCTCAAAACCCCGTTCCTTCAAAGAATATTCACCCAAATGATAATATGCTTCAGCAGAAACTTTACTTTTCTCGTAATCCGTTGTTATGGATTCAAAACGGGTTTTTGCCAGTTCCTGTTCACCCTGATCTATCAATATTTTTGCCAACTCCAGTTCCAAGTCTCCGTGGACTGTTTTAAAATTTTCATCAGCCAGTAAATCCTTAATCCTTTTTGAAGCTTCCTTAAAAACACCCTGTAAACGGTAAATCTTAACCATGTGCAGATTTGCTTCTTCTTTTCGTTTTTTGACCATAGTATACTTAATCACATTCCTATAAGCGGAAAGTGCACGATCATATTCCTTTTGATCAAAAGCCAGGGTAGATAACCGGTAATAAATCTGGTCTTTCTCTGACCTGTCTTTTGTCAAGCCAGCAGCTTTATCCAGTGAAGCAAGGGCCTGGTCTATGTCCTCAATCTCAAGATAAATTTCCGCAATGGACAAATGAATCTTCGCCAGGAATTGATTATTCTTGATCTGATCATACAGGGTATGCAAGTCGTTCAGGGCAGGTAATGGTTTCCCGGACTTCCATTTTGTGAGCGCCAGCCAGTATTGGGATTCATTTTGATATTCAGCTCCTCCCTCCTGTTCCAGTCGTCTGAACATATTTTCCGCCTGGGTGTATTCCCCAAGATGGTAACGGGATTTTCCAATAAGGAGCATTGCAGGAAGAACGTACTTACTTTGAGGATATTTATTCAGGATAATGATGGATTTATCAATAACACTTTGATAGGCATTTTTCGCGGAGGATGGAAGTGATTCACCCATATTTTCAAGCCGGGCTTTCTCCCCTTCTTCATAATACCTTCGGGCATTATAAAATGTATTAAAATAGGCACAGCCAGAACAGAAAATAAGTAAACCCATAAAAAAGAAAACCGAAAAGTACTTAACCTGTTTTGAATTTTTGGCAATATTCATTTTTTCCTGTTGTAGGGAAGTAGACAAATAGTATTAAATTTATTTCATGGACGAATCAAAAGAAACGAATCCAAGTTATCCGAATTACAAGTGGCCTGAAGGGGGTGCACAGCAAAACTGCCCAAAATGCGGAGAATTGCTCCAGTTAAACGAACAGCGCCCGCAATATTATGGAAAACCATGGTGGTGCAGTCCATGTCAATGGCAGTTTTCTGAGGAGGATATTTCCTGATATTCTTGTATAATCAGGTATCACAATATTTGCCATAATCGGCTAGTAAATCTTCCAGGACCCACCGAACCACCACTGCATCATCCAAGTAACCCACCCAAGGTAATTGGTCAGGAATCTCATCTTCTATTTTATTAAAATATTCTAATGCAAATAATATTCTGCGCTGAGCAAGACCATTCAGGTCTTTTTTGGTTGTAATCAAATTATAAAGGGTGGAAATATCATTGATAAGCTCAACTTGAAATGACTTTAAATCAGGCAGACACCTGAGACTTTCAATTTTCCGGGGAATACTATTGAGAAGTGTTTCTTTCGAAGAAAGATCAATCCCGCTGATCTGTTTTTCGTACCGTTCCTTGTCATCAGCTGTTAATTGAAAGTTTTTTGCTTCGTTTGCCATAGTTTGAATTTAGAGAAAAAAGAAAGAAAATACTCAAAGGAATTTATCAAATATGATTTCGTTCCCGGTCGAGGTGAATAATAAGGTTAAGGATTAAGGATAGAACTATTTGCTACTTTTATGCTCTAAATAATCCCTTTATTACAAAAAACTTCACAATTACTATACACTTTCTACCATACACTTTCATAATTAGATAATTTTAATACCGTAACCTATACCTTTTATTTTTTGGTCAGGGTCCAAACTCCATCCCAATCTTTTCCGGGAGGATTTTCCTTCAAAACTTTACAACGATCAATATAAACAGTGGAAGGATTTGTGTTTCTACCGGCAAACATGTTTTCCAGTTTTTCAGATTCCTTGAAACCTTTTATAGCTTTATCCCATTGCTGACTAAAATAAAGTTCCTGTGCACTATGAAATTTATCTATACAATTTTTTGTATTTTCATCCAGCTTTTCTTTTTCCGCCAGTAATTCGTAAGTCTTAACGGGAGTAGTTCTACCTTTGACCCTGACATAATCTAAGAATCTCCATTCAAATTGATCCTTTACTGATTCATACAGAGTCTCTTCAACCTGGATATACACTCCGTACTGCTTGGCGGATGATTCAAGCCGGGATCCTAGATTCACCATATCTCCCATCATTGTGTAGTTCATTCGCATTGTAGAGCCCATATTACCGGTGACTAATTCACCGGAGCTCAAGCCCACCCGGTGCTGCATGTCATGAACAATTTCCGGCCAACCTTCTTCGGATTTCCATTTTTCACGCAATTCGCCCAGTTTTACTTCCATATCCAGAGCTGTCATGCACGCCAGGTATTCGTGATTTTCAACCGGAACCGGCGCACCCCAAAATGCCACAATAGAATCCCCAATATATTTATCCAGGGTTCCATTTCGGATGAGTAAAACATCTGTCATCTCTGTTAAATACTCATTCATCAAACTAACCATTTTCTCCGGCTCCAAGACTTCAGAAAAGACAGAGAAACTCTGGATATCAGAAAACCAAGCTGTATGGTACCCTAGGTCACCTCCTAATTTTGGTTCTTGTTTTCCTTCATACATTTGATCTATCAGGTCCGGGGAGATATAATTTCCAAAAGTATTCTTTAAAAACCGTTTATCCTTTTCAGTTACCAAAAAGTTATATAAAAATACACCCGAGTACGTAAGGCCAAAAGAAAACAATGGTCTGACTATTTCCCACATAATTAAGTGATTGAAAAACTGGTTATACGAAAAAATTACCCAGCCAATAGTCGCCAATATTGGTACTGGCAAAGAATACAATGGTTTTTTTGAAAAACTGACAGAGATACCAAGTATAATTGAAAGAACAACTATTGCAAAAAAATTTGCTTTTTGATCTTGAACCCGGACGAATTCGTTGTTGAGAATACCATAGAGAACATTTGCATGAATCTCTACACCTGCAAATGTTTTCTGAACAGGGGTATTACGAAGGTCCATCAATCCTGGAAGGGAAGATCCAACAATAGCAATCTTAACAGGAGATAAATATTACACAGAAATCAGGGAAATATCAATTTCTAAGTTCAAAGTGTGATGTAAGTCACAAAAGGGAATCAGCGGATTTCATTTCCAACTGGTTCGTATTAAGAATCCATTGCTGCAATCAACGTTTTCGTGTAAGAATGTCCAGGACTCTCCATGATTTCCCGTGCTGTCCCTTTTTCAACAATTTCCCCCTTTGAAAGAACGATGATGCTCTCAGCGAACGCCTTGACAACATTAAGGTCATGGGTAATGAACAGGATCGCAAGGTTTCGTTCCCGGACGAGACGGGTAATAAGGTTAAGTATTTTCGCCTGGATCGACACATCCAGAGCTGAAACGACCTCATCACAGATCAGGACTTGAGGATTCACTGCCAAAGCACGGGCAATGTTCACCCGCTGTCGCTGTCCGCCGGAAAGTTCATGAGGGTATTTCCCGGAAATTTCCCCGTAGAGATCAACTTGTTCCATAATAGAATCAACAGTCTCATCGGATTGATGTATCAAAAGAATTTCATTGAGGATCTGCCCCGCTGTCATCCGGGGGTTTAATGCGCTCAGGGAATCCTGGAAAATATATTGTATTTCCGTACGAAGATGGGACATGTTTAGAGGATTATACGGTGTTCCGTCAAACTGGAATTCTCCGGTAAAATTTTGTACCAATCCTACAATAGTATTACCGATAGTAGTCTTTCCGCTTCCTGATTCGCCTACCAGAGCAGTGATCTTCCCTTGGTACACTTCAAGATTAATATCAGACAATACCTGGTCAGAGGCTTGTTTCTTTATGAAAAAACTTCCTTTTTTAGGAAATGCTACAGTGAGGTTCTGTACAGATAATATGGGAGAACTATTGTTTTTCAACGGAATGTGTAGAACTGGTTACTCTCGTCCTTTTTCCATTCCTGACTTACTGAGAGCGTCGGCTCTTGTATTTTTATCCCTGAGGACATGTTCAATATTCCAATTTTCCAGTTTGTCCAGTAACTCCAAAGCCTGCTTATGAAGGGGTTTCATACGCTCATGTTTCACTTTGTATTCACCAGTGATCTGTCGAACTACCAATTGGCTATCCGCGAATATATTTAAAGATAACAATTTTAAGTTATGTGCTTCTTTAATTCCGCGGATCAATGCTTCATATTCAGCTTCGTTGTTGGTTTTGCTTCCGATAAATTCCGAAAAAGAATAGAGCTCCTCTCCGTTGCGGTAGAATACTCCTCCAATGCCTGCAGTACCGGAGTGCAAATCAGCAGCCCCGTCCACAAAGAGCTCTACTGTTCCAGTACCTGACAGTTTACTGCGGAGAGAGGAAATGATTTTCTGATAGTCCGGCGAAAGTTGAGAAAAATCCTCATTGTCGAGAATGAATGTCAGGACTTCAATTTCTTCTGTGCTGAGCTTCATGATGATGGGTGGAAATTAAGGCTGCAGGATGAAAGAATGAACATCTAAGGTTTCTTATTTCTTAAAATATATGGATTTGTCCCGCCCTTCGCCGGGCACTCCTCCCAATAGTAGCACCAGTTGCACAAAAAGGATTCTTTCGGGGCAAATCCCCCGCCAGAAGCGATTTGATCCCGAATTTGATCAATGGTCTTCTTTGTCTTTGAAATAAGCGAATTCAATTGATTTTCCGTACGGGTTGATCGAACCTCCATTCCATGCTGGAGGAAATGCCAGACAAGCGTGACCGATTCAACATTTTTTTCATTCTGCTGGAGGCCGATTTGGTATAGAGCCAATTGGGAATCGGTATCTGCTTGTCCTTGAGTCAGTGCACGCTTCCCGCTTTTATAATCATGGATTTCCCACATTCCGTTTCCATTATGGTCTACCCTGTCCAAAATTCCTCTCATAACATAATCATCCGAATTATCCAGGGTAAATATCAGATCAACCTCAATCCCCGTCACAGGTTCAGAAAAAGGTTTGTGCAACCGGTAATACCGTGCCAGGCAATCCTCCCCGAGGGCAAAGTAATTTTCGGGCCCGAATTCTTTCCACCTGAAAATTGCAATGCGGTCATGCCAGGCATGTACCCAAAGTTCCCTGTATTTCTCCAGCACAGTGTCAAGAAGAGGAATTTTTCCATGAGTTACATCATCATACAGAAATTCAAGGGCCTCATGTACTCTTTGCCCCATAAACGCTTCGATACCGGCATCCGGTTTTACAACCTTATCAAGGTAGTGTATTTTGAACTGAATAGGGCATTTTTTAAACGTTTCAAGACTGCTGTATGAAAATTTCTCGATCATTTTTTTACTAAATTATCTTCAGTATCCAAAGAAAGGCGTCTGGAGCCTGAAATCTCCAAATCCATTTTCATCAACAAAGGTGAAATTTCTGTTTATTTCAATATAATGCCATGCTTCAAAGACTTTCCGTTCACTATGGGAATTAATACGCTCCACATCATCAGGAGCACCAAATAAAATATAAATCATCCCCATATCAGATTCCCAGCCAGGCTGGAAACCTGTAAAATGTTCATTGGCATAATGGACTCTCCTGTAATATTCTTCCATTAATTCATTGTTGAAACCATTGGGCGTAGGATCTCGTTTTTTCCAAAATGACCTGAACAATTTTTCACGTTCTTTCCTGTTAGAATTTTTCAGTTCTAGTTTTTCATCATCTTCAAGAATATAACGCATTTGTTCGATGGCATCACTTATATCAGAAATAAAAGTTGAAATACCTGCTTTTTTAAGAGAAAAATCAACCGATTTAGAGACTGAATTATTTTTCTGGATTAAAAATGCTTTCAGTGAGAATTTTATTCCCTTCAGCACCGAATCTGGAATGGTTAGGTTTAGTGTAAAATAATTGTCTTTCCCATTTATGCTTTGTTCATGTTTCCAGAGATTTCCTTCACCTTTTGAGTCCAGAACCGTCATAATTTTTGCATTTCCTGACTGGACTCTACCTGAAAAATGAACGGTTATTTCTCCTGCACTCTTTGCAATAGCTTTCGTAAGAACTGGAATTTTTCCTTTGGTAAATCCCCAATCACCATTTCTGTCCTCGAGGATTATCGGTGGATATAAAATAACTTCACCTGTATATTGTGAAAGATCCAAATCCTGCGAATATTCGGCAATACCCCGAGTATCCAGATCCATTACATCAGAAAGCAAACGGTATTCTCCAGGAATAGCAGAAAATTCAGTCATGAATGTTACAAACCGTCTTGGGGACACTGTCCCTGAATAATCCTCCACCAGGACTGAATCCTTCCACACTCTATGTATTTTCTGCATACCCCGGCTATCCTGGACAGAGAGGTTCGCTTCGTATCCAGCCTGGAATGCGGACTCTTTTTTTATAAACTGGAGGGAACTGTGTGGAATATGAAAATAAACGAAAACGCGCAGCGAATCTTTATGCTCGTGGACAATCGGATATGAACCCAGGGTAAACGTATTGATATTCTTACTATTCTCTTTCTCCCTTGCCCTTCCTCCAAAAGCTGCTGAATGAGAAAACAAACTAAATCCGAAAGAAAAAAGGAACAGCAGATTTAAAAGTCTTTTGTCCATTGAAATTTTGTTAATCCTTTGTTTGTCCCAAGCCATAATACATCATCAGAAATAAATAAATCGTTTACCCGTCCTAAAAAAGGATAACTGTAATCCCGTTGGAAGAAACGATTTAAATCTATTCTATCAAAACCAAAATTAGTCCCTAAAAAGCAATATTCATCGGAAAAAGCCATTGCATTAATCTTTCGATCATTATAATGTGCTGTCTCAAATACCATCGACCATTGACCTCGTTTTTTATCATAGGAAATGAGACCCTGTTCGCTTGCTATATACACCCATTGTTTGTACTCGTAAATTTCCCAAAAGTTTTTTAGCAGGTCCTGTTGGTGCGAAATCCTGCTGAGATCTCCCATATCACGAAAATCATACAGGGCCTGTTGATCCTGATGGTAAACGTACAATTGAGAACTCGTACCAATCCACACCTGATCTTCGATTACTTCTATATCATAAATAAATGATTCGTGTAAAAAAGGTTCAATTCCGGTTAACCTGGATCGTTTGGAATCCTTATGAATTCGGGCAATTCCACGAGGAGTGCCAACCCATACATGAGATGTATCGTGATCCATGGTGATGATATGTCCGCCAGGCAAACCTTTTGCTTCATCGATCAGTCTCCAAAAATTTCCTTTTTTCTTGTAAACCAAAATTCCGATTTCTCCACCAAACCATATCTCATCCCCAGTATCAACTGATGAATATATAGATTGGTCATTCATATTGATTGTTACCTCAAAATCAAAGAGATCAAATTGCAATTCTTCCGGATTGAACCGTGTAATTCCCCCTGATCTGAAACCGGATCTTCCGGCAATCCAAAAATCATTTTCTTTTGTGAAGGTTGTAATATCCGAATTTGCAAGTCCAAACGCAAAGGGATAAAATGTCTCCATCTGGGCATCACCTAAAAATAATGTTCCGTCTCCAGCCCCCAGCCAAATATCCGAAAATCGAGTTTGATAAAAAGAGGTTATGTCAATAGTTCTTCCGAATGGATCTAAAAACTGATTTCCATTCAATAACCATCCTTCCGTGACAGTGTAATTTGCAATATCCTCTGGGATATCAATTCCTGCAAGTACCCGGGAACTGCTCCAGAGTATTTTTTCTTCATCAGGGATTGTAAAAACACCCAATGAAATTCCCGACACCCTATCCAGTTTTAGGTATGATGCTCCCGCGTTCAGCCACACATACGCAGATGAAGAACCAATCCGGCGAATATGTACATTTTTCGGAAGTGCAAGATTTCCGTAAGGAATTGAAGTCCAGTTTCCTTCTCTAGTATAACTGTAATCAAGACTGTGTTTTGATGCCACCCAAAGCATTCCTGTTTCACGATCAAAGTGAAGGGACCTAATGTTATTGGAAGATAATCCCTGCGCCTGGGTAATGGGGTCATCAAATTGATTCTGGAACGTATGGTACCGAAGAATTCCTCCCTCTTCCGTCGCAAAATAGATATAGGTAAAGCCTTCTGTAATAGATTGAATTCCCCCCGTTTGTCTGTATGTTACCCAGTCAAATGGACTGAATTCAGGTTCCGGTTGTCCATGTAAATTTATGGTGAGCAGTAAAAAAAAAATAAGTAAGCAGGATAAACGCAATTGCATCAAAAAATAATCAGATAAACAGCCAACCAGGATAATGATCAACTGACCTGGTTATGAGAACCAATGGTATCAATAAGCATATCGCCACTAATTGGTACAACACCAACCTCTTCACATACCCGCCCAGCGGCATAATTTGCAATAGTTACTGCTTCTATTGGAGTAGCACCAGAAATATCACTCAGGGCAAATGTACTAATCACAGTATCACCCGCTCCAGAAACATCGTGAACGTGACGCGCTTTTGTTGAAATAACCTGATGAGAATTATCCGAAAAAAGGATCATTCCCTTTTCACCTTGTGTAATGAGGAGAATTTCCGCTTTGAGTTGTTTTTGAAGTCTGATGCCTCTTTCTTCAATCTTTTCATCGATTTTACCGCTTTCCGTTCCAGAGATAAATTCATTGAAGTTTGGTTTAAAAAGACGAACCCCTTTAAAATGGGAGAAGTTTTCCTTCTTTGGATCTACATAAACTGGCACTTTATTTTTAGTTGCGATATCCAAAATATTTTGAATGATCCTGACGGTAAGCACACCTTTGTTATAATCTGAAAGAATGACACCATCACTTTCCGGAAGGAACCGGGCAACTTGTTCCATGAGTTCCTTCTGCACAGTTTCATCAATCGGTTCGTCAAATTCCCGATCGACGCGAACAACCTGCTGACTATGAGCAATTACCCGGGTTTTTACTGTTGTATGACGGCCAGAATCAATGACAATACCTTCGGAGCTGATACCTCCCTGGGCAAGGAGTTCAGCAAGAAGAGTTCCATCTGAGTCACTTCCAACAACACCAATTATCTGTGAATTTGACGAAAGACTATTGAGGTTTAACGCTACATTTGCAGCACCTCCAGGGGTGTAATTTGATCGGTCAACCTTAATGACAGGGACAGGTGCTTCCGGAGATATACGTTCTGCCTTTCCCCAAATGTAGGAATCGAGCATTAAATCCCCGATAACCAGGATTCTCTTGGAAGAAAAATTCTGAATAATATCTTTAAACCGTGCTGTGTCCATAATGAATTAAACAGATTCCTTGCTCATTGTTGGTGGTTTCGGAAGAATAAATGACAATAACAGGTACAATAATATTTCAGTTCCTGCACTCAAAAATGTTCCAAAGATCCATAAAAACCGAATGATCACAACATCAATCTGTAAGGACTTTGCAATACCTCCGCAGAGTCCAAATATTTTCTTTTCCGTTGTTGAAAGATGAAGAGAATTTTCCCCATTTCCTTCTAAGGTTGAAGGTTTCACTCCCCTACGAAAGTAAAGTAAATAGACCCCCACCCCAATTAAAAGAAGAGAAAATACAACGTTTATTCCTGATCCCCAGAAGGAATCCAAGATCATTCTAAACAGTTCCCTATATTGAAAAAATAAGATAATTCCCACCACCACAAGAAGGACTTTCCAAAACAGCGGAGACCCCTCTGATTTTTTATCTGGTTCACTTGACTGGGCATAAACATAGCTTTCGCTCGGTATCATAACCAAAGCAAGGATATATGCCAGAATTCCGGATCCCCCAAACAGAGTAAAAAAAATCCATACTAACCGGACAAGGGCAGGATCCAATACAAAATAATCTGCAAATCCTCCACATATACCAAACAGGATACGATATTTTTGCGATCGTTGAATTCGTTTCACGTTATTATTCCTGATAATTTTCTCAAATGAATTTCAACACTCTCTGCAAGTGCCTTGAGATTATATCCTCCTTCCAAAACAGAAAGTAATCGCCCGCCGCAACATTCTTCCGCAAGATTCACAAAGATTTCTGTCATGGTTCCAAATCCTTGTGTTGTCACATTCATACCACCAAGAGGATCCATCTCATGTGCATCAAAACCTGAAGACAAAATAATGAAATCCGGTTGGAATTTCAAAACCTTATCCGAAAGAGAATGATTCACAATATCCAGGTAATTATCGTCTCCAGTATTCGCGTCAAGTGGATAGTTGATTGTCATGCCAAGCCCTCTGCCCCTGCCCGTCTCATCTTTGTTTCCCGTTCCCGGATAAAAAGGATAGCGATGAAGACTCACATATAACACAGTTGAATCCTCCTCAAAAATATGCTGTGTACCATTTCCATGATGAACATCAAAATCAATAATGAGCACCTTTTCCGCGCCATGCTCTTTCTGGGCATAACGGGCAGCAATGGAAACATTGTTAAAAAGACAGAAACCCATGGCCCTTTCCTTTTCCGCATGATGTCCAGGCGGACGGACAATTGCCATCGCATTGTTTATCTTACCTGAAAAAATCCAATCTACTCCAATCGTTACGGCTGAAGTCGCTAAGAGAGCTACTTCATAAGAATTTTTACAAATAGGGTTATCTGAAGTATCAATGTAGGGATGCCCGTTTATACAACTTTCTTCAACACGGTCAACGTATTCAGGCACGTGAACAAGTTCGGGGATAAGTCTGCTGGGGGTTCCAGGCTGAATCTCAGTAAGTGAATCCAACAGATTTGTCAATTTCAATTGTTCAAGGATGGATGTGACTCTTTCAGGAGCTTCCACATGATTCAATCCTGTCACATGATCCAAAAAGGTTTTAGAGGTAATGAGGCCTGTTTCCATAAGACCTTAAGTCACATATTTAGGTTTTTTTACGGAACTTTCCCTGGCTTTTTGTTTTTCCCGGTCTGATCTTTGAAATATGTCCATTATCCAGATAGATTAATACAGCAGCAAATTTCTTTAAATGAAAATCATCTGGTGCAACTGCGACAATGGTGGTTCCTAACTCTTTGTTCATCTTTATGAGCCGTTTCCGAAAATCAAACTCCATTTTATTGTCGATAGTAGTACCATAATCATCAATGAGTAATACACGGGGATCACTGTAAACAGCCATTATATTATTCAACCATGATTTTTCACCCGGGGAGAGTGTCCCTATTTGTTTATTCCATAAAACTTTTTGAGGTCCTTTCGAAAAATACCTTCCATTAATGGCATCAACTTTTTTCGGATGAATATCTTTAAGAGCCTGATTTACTTTTTGATTCTCCTGAAAAAAGTCTATACTGGCAAGAAAGATATCTTCGCTGGGTTTAATTTTTCCAAACCACCCTGTTTTGAAAGTGTCATCATCATATTTAAGAGATCCGGATGTTTCCTTCTCCTTCCCACTTAATAAACGGAGTAAAGTGGATTTTCCAGACCCGATGGATCCAACAATTCCATAAATAGTTCCGGGATGAAACTCTAGGTGGCCAATCTGAAGAACGGTACGATTTCCGTAATCCTTTTTCAGATCCTTTAATTCATAAACAACTCTTTTTATCTGGTTCATCATTTATCCTTTTTCGTTAGAATGAACGATGAAACGAAAGTCAATTAATTTCGGATATTCCCTCTAAAAAACGTTCAGCATCTATAGCTGCCTGACATCCGGAACCGGCTGCAGTAACGGCCTGGCGGTATACATGATCCTGTACATCTCCGCATGCAAACACACCAGGAATACTGGTTGAAGTGCTACCATTTTTTGTACTGATATAGCCTTTTTCATCCATATCCAGCATCCCTTTAAACAAGGAAACATTTGGAGTATGACCAATCGCCATAAAAACACCATCACACTGGTCTTCCCGTATGTCTCCGGTTTTTGTATCTTTAAGCATCACCCCAGTTACACCGGTTTCTTTTGTCCCAAGAATTTCCTCGATAACTGTGTTCCAATGAACATGAATTTTCTGGTTATTCAGTGTTCTTTCCCTCATAATTTTGGAGGCACGTAATTCATCTCTTCGGTGGACAATCCATACTTCGGAGGCAAATTTTGTCAGGAAGATTGCTTCTTCCATTGCAGAATCTCCTCCTCCAACAACCAACACTTTTTTATCCTTGTAAAAGAATCCATCACAGGTTGCACATGCAGAAACTCCGTAACCCATGAGTTCTTTTTCTGATTCTAAACCAAGCATTTTTGCAGAGGCTCCAGTGGAAATAATAATGGATTCACTCGTAAAATGATCTTGGTTAACCCACACCTTGAACGGATATTCACTGAAATCAATTTTTGTCACATTTTTTAATTGAGTTTCAGCACCAAAACGCTGTGCCTGTTTCCGAAATAGATCCATCATTTCAGGACCCAGGATCCCTTCAGGAAACCCTGGATAATTTTCTACATCAGTGGTGATCGTTAATTGACCGCCGGGTTGATTTCCTTCAAATACTAAGGGTTTTAGGTTTGCCCGGCCTGCATAAATAGCGGCTGTTAAACCAGCAGGGCCGGAACCGATAATAATGACTTTTCGATTCATCACATTAATAAAGTGTATTGTAGTTCAATTACCTGCCAAATATTCCCAAAGGTACTGACGAATTTGACAATATGTTTTTCACATTCATTACCTTTGAAGACGAAGCTATAAAGCTTCATCCAATAATTTGGTTATACTATCTTTTTGAACGGAACCTACAATTTGATTTACTATGGTACCATCTTTAAATATCAATAAACTTGGAATACTTCGAATCCCGTATTCCATGGCAATTTTTTGATTATTATCTACATTTACCTTTCCTACTTTGATTGTTCCATTATATTCACTAGCGATTTCTCCAACAGTCGGTGCTATTGCCTTGCACGGGCCACACCATTCAGCCCAAAAGTCTACAAGCACCGGTTTGTCAGATTGGAGAACTTCTGAATTGAAGTTTTTATCGGTAAATTCATATATATTATCTTCCATAAAATGTCACCTTTTCTTTAAAAAGTAAAAAAAACCTTAATGAATTTAGGATTTCAATAAGATTAGATAAATAACTATTCTGAAATTTTTCAAAAAAAAATTCATTCTTATGATGATTGTTGATCAATTAATATTTCTTTGGCTAACATGAATTCTTGTGCTTAGTCGAAAACATCTTCATTATTTTTGCATTTCTGTAATTGGTACACCATCAATATCTTTTGGAATATTAATTCCGAGCATTGCAGCAATGGTAGGAGCAATATCAACCATCATAATTTTTCTTGAAACAGTAGTTTTCTTCTGTCCTGCTTTTGAAAACAGCAGGGGAACATGTGTATCATAATCATAAGGAGTTCCATGACCAGTTCCGCGTGGATATTTCGTTACCCAGTATTTTTCCTGGAGGATCCATAAGTCAGGGCTTTTTACAGGGTGGAATGAGTTTTTCAATCTCGCAAGAACTGTATCACCAGAGTGGGAGGAAAATATTTCGTCCTTGGTCAAAACCCTGGCAATTCCAGTAACCTTTTCCACCCTTTCACGGATTATGGTATCCACATCCGTTTTCTTGATATTCATTTCCCTCATTCGGCCTAAATCGTAGTAAAAGCCAAGACCGTCATTCACTACAAAATCAGAACTTCCGTAGTGTTTTTCCAGCAAGATAAATACGTCCTGTACTGCTGTTTCCCGTTCTGGTCTGCTGATCCTGCCGCCAGGCAGTCCCATTTTCTGACGGTACTCCGGAAGGGCAAGTCCGCCATGATCACTTGTCAGTACAAAGAGAACATTTTCAAGACCCACCTCATCTTCTAAAGTAGCGATCAAATTCTTTAGATAGCGATCAATTTTGAGCATTGCATCCATTGCTTCATGAGAATTCGGTCCATAATTATGAACAATTGCATCGGTAGCAGAAAGACCGACAAACAGAATGTCGGGATTCTTATCCTGTCCTAAACCTTCCTCCTGGACAATGACTTTTGCCAAATCTATTGTTGCTCTATCCATCCAGGGGAAACCAAAAAATCCATCTACAACATCCTTATCAGAAGCATCTGCATCAAACCCAATCGGAAATACCGGAGAGTACGGTTCTGAATGATATCGATCGGATTCACCTTCTAAAAAATCCTCATGAGCATAGCGGTCGTACACCTCAAATGGTAATGAACGCGTCCAGAGAGAATCACGATAGGACACTGCATTTAACTTTTTGTTATATTTAATCAGCCATTCCGGGAGTGCATCAATGTAATAACTTGAGGTTATAAATGATCCGTGCCAATTGTAGTACAGTGCCAGATCAGCATGTTTTCCACCCATCATGGCAGCACTACGGTCTTTACCGGCAACAGAATATACTTTTGAATCAGGATGCCGGTTTTTCAACCAATCCCCGAGAGTGTTGGTATTAATCTGCCGGTAAGATCTGGCATCGCCTTCGTATCCGACTACTTTTGAAACCGTGTCCTCTACGCAGGATACCGTGTGTTTCAGTTCACGATCGTACCAATAGTTACCAAGGATACCATTCGGCCCAGGATGCTGACCGGAAGCCAAAACAAAATGTCCCGGTCCTGTGGCTGTGTAACCGTGTTCATAATGAGTGTTTGTAAACTGATGAGAATGATCGATCAACCACCTGAACCCGCCAGTGTAAAGCGGTTCATACTGATTCAACAGGTGTGGACTCATCTGATCCACAGAAAAAAATATGACCAATCTGATGTCGTCTAACTCAGACTTTTGGCCAGGACTACTGGTCAATAGGATTCCCAGTAGCAAAAAGGTTAATTTATTCAACCTATTACTTTTAGGAAACGCCGCTTGCCAACCTTGATCACGACTTCATCGCATCCCGGTGCTAACGCAGTAAGTTCATCACCACAGATTTTTCCGTTCAATTTTATCGCATTCTGCTTGATCAGCCGCCGTCCCTCTCCCTTACTTCGGATAAATCCGGAATTTTTCAGGATATTTAAAAGCTGTATTTCCTCTGTCAGTTTGAACTCTTCCATTTCATCAGGTACATCTTTATTGATAAATACACGATCAAAATGCTCCTGGGCTTTCACAGCCGTTTCAGTATCGTAATAAAGCGTGACAAGTTCCCTTGCCAGCCACCGTTTTACATCGCGGGGATTGACAGAATTATCATCCAGCTGTCGGCGCACTTCTTTCATTATATCTACATCGGCATCCACTGCCAACAGAAAATATTTTTCGATCATATCATCCGAAATAGATAATGCCTTGCCGTACATATCCTCCGGTATATCATAAAGACCAATGTGATTTCCATATGATTTGGACATTTTCTCCACACCATCCGTTCCTTCCAGCAGCGGCAATGTCACGATCACCTGCGGTTCCTGTCCATATTCACGCTGGAGATCACGTCCAACCAGCAGATTGAATTTCTGATCCGTTCCACCCAGTTCCACGTCAGCTTTCAGTTCCACCGAATCCATGCCCTGTGCTAATGGATACAAAAACTCATGGATCGAAATTGGCACTTCCTCCTTATAGCGTTTGGTAAAATCATCCCTTTCCATCATGCGGGCAATGGTATATTTGCTGGCAAGCTGAACTACTTCACTGAATCTCATTGTATTCAACCAAGTTGAATTATAAACAATTTTAAGTATATCAATATCAAGTATTGCTTCAGATTGCTTTACATAGGTTTCAGCATTTTTTTTCGCTTCTTCAAGCGATAATTGAGGCCTGGTTTTATTTCTGCCGGAAGGATCCCCAATTATCGCGGTAAAATCGCCGATCACCAGTACAACCTGATGACCTAAATCCTGGAAATGACGTAGCTTCCGCAGGACAACCCCATGCCCAATGTGTAAATCCGGGCGGCTGGGATCACAGCCAAGTTTAATGATCAGCGGAGTGTTGGTTTCTTTGGATTTTTTCAGTTTTTCTACTAATTCTTCTTCGGGCAGAATTTCTTCCACACCTCGCTTAATTAATGTTAATTGTTCCTCTATTGGTAGAAATTTCATTCGTATTTTCTCATCTCACGATCTGTATCTCTCTTTATATCCTTTTCTTTTAATGCTGCTTTTTTATCATAATGTTTCTTCCCTTTAGCAACACCAATCTCTACTTTTGCCCAACTTTTGTTAAAATAGAGTTTCAGGGGAATAATTGTCATGCCTTTTTCTGCTATTTTCTGACCAAGCTTCAGTATCTCACGCTTCGTGAGCAGAAGACGTCTCTCCCTATTGGGTTCATGACCACTGTAACCGGTATGAGAATAAGGACTGATATGGACACCCATCATGAATGCTTCTTTGTCACGAATTATCACATAACCTTCTTTAAGGCTGGCCTTCCCTTCACGAAGGCTCTTCACTTCACTCCCAGTTAACTCAATTCCTGCTTCAAGTTTATCAAGAATAAAATATTCATGATAAGCTTTTTTGTTTGTAGCAATACCCTTTTGATCCATCAGAAAATATGAACGAAAAATACACCGTCTTTCGATGGTGTATCAAGTTTATTCCTTGCTCAATTGCAGGGCAGAAGAGTAATTTTTGCTACGGTATCACGCCCGGGTGGTGAAATTGGTATACACGCTAGCTTCAGGAGTTAGTGATCGCAAGATCGTGCTGGTTCGAGTCCAGTCCCGGGCACGTACATAAGCCATTATCCTCTCTTTTTGTCTGTAATCTTGTTATCGGATACATGAAAATATTATTAATCGAACCCTATTTCACAGGATCGCATAAAAACTGGGCAAAAGGTTTTCAAAAATATAGTTCACATCAAATAGAATTATTCACCTTGCCGGGCCAATTTTGGAAGTGGCGAATGCACGGCGGAGCAGTTACCCTGGCTCGCATGTTCATGGAATCAGAACTCCAACCGGATCTCATCCTGGCTACGGACATGCTGGATTTTACGACTTTTCTCTCTCTAACCCGCTCCCGAACCGCGAACATTCCTACAGCTGTTTATTTCCACGAGAACCAGCTTTCCTATCCATGGTCAACCACAGACCGGGACGTGGGGGAAAAACGCAACATTCATTACGGATTTATTAATTACACTACAGCGCTCACAGCTGATCATGTCTTTTTCAATTCCCAATACCACATGAACTCCTTTCTAACTGAAGCACGTAAAATGCTGAAACACTTTCCTGATCACAACGAGCTGGAGACCATCAGCAAAATCACTGAAAAATCTTCTGCCCTGCACCTTGGGCTTGATCTCTCCAGGTTTGATGAACACCGATGCGAAAAAGACAGCAGAACACCTCTTTTATTGTGGAATCACCGTTGGGAATACGATAAAAATCCGGAGGAATTTTTTGATGCGTTGGAAATATTATCTGAAAAGGGATTGGATTTTGAAGTAGCGATCCTCGGGGAAAATTTTAAGCACAAACCGGATGTGTTTGACCAGGCAATTGGGTCTCTTGGGACAAAAGTAGTTCATTATGGATATGCTGACAGCTTCAAAGAGTATGCCAAGTGGCTTTGGAGAGCAGATATTCTTCCTGTAACATCAAATCAGGACTTTTTCGGAGCGTCTATAATGGAATCAGTTTATTGTGGAACTCGTCCCCTGCTTCCAGAGCGATTATCTTATCCAGAATTAATTCCGGCAGAATTTCACGAGTCCATCCTTTATGATGATTATAACGATTTCGTGCAAAGATTAGAAAAGATGATTCAGGCAAACAATAACGATAAAGCACATATAAGGAATATTGCTCTCCGTTTTGACTGGGCAGAAATAATTAATCGGTATGATGAAGCATTTGAGGAGATTATCCAACTTGGATAACAATATCTACTGCCTGATTTTAGCGGTATCCTTTCCTCAGCTATCCTATAAAGTCAGGGCAAACGATTTCACCAAAATTCCCGGGCAACTACAACCGCCCAGTTCCCTGCCATCATACGTAAGAACATTAGGTAAATAAACTTTCGCTTTTCCTATAGCTTCCAGCTCAGTTCCAAAAAACCGGTAAATGGTATCATCAAAACGCATGGTTTCTATTGGTGCTTGAATTTCACCATTTTCTACCCAAAAACAGGCATATCGTGTTAAACCAGTGATCCGACCGCCTGTATTATCACTCCAATTCAAATAGTGCAGGTTTGATAAGTAAAGCCCCGTACCAAGTGCTTTCAGTACATCCTTTTCATCCAAATTACCGCTATTCATCACCGGTGACCGCATGTACTCTCCATCGGAAGCAAAATTACTTTTTTTCTTGTATTCCTTAGCGGTTCGGGAACTTACCAGTGTATTTGCTAGTTCTCCGGAATCAACCAGGGGAAGAAAATCCGGCGCCACCTCTCCCCTGCCGTTAAAACGGGGAACCAGTCCACTGCGAAAATCCTCAGCAAGATGAAACAACGGGGACAGTTTCTGTCCTTCACTTCGCATTTTACCAAGAGAGCTGTTTCCTTGCTGGACTGAAGCTTCACTGATACCATTCCAACTGAACATATCGATAAAATCTGAGACTGCTGCCGGAGCAAACCAGGTTCGATATTCCCCCGGGTTCAGTTTTTTCTTCGCTCTGTTCATGACTTCAAGCTTTTTACGGGAATCAGCTATGTTCGCTTCATAAGCTGCTTGATCCCAATCAGTGCCGGCATAGGTCCCTTTGACCATCTTGTGATCAGGTGTAACAATGGAATAATCCAATGAGAATGTTTCGGTTTCAAACCAGTGTTTTTGTCCGGCAGAATTGGCATTCCCCCGGAATATTTGACCGGAAGCCCATATCCCTACTAAATCCACCCCATCCATAGCCGGCAGCAGGGCTTCAACCGCTTTTTCTTTCGGGAGGCCATTTGCTGATTTGACTTCCCTACTGGAACCAGCATTCTCCGGTAGAACAATGAAGGGATCCTCAGGGAGCTGTACTACTTCTACCCGCATCCGTTCAAGTTCCTTCATAGTTTCATCTTTCATCACTTCAAATGGTTCGTGAACAGTAATACTACCGTGGCAGACCCTGTTGTCATGGATCAATTCCAGAGAGAGCCCCGCATCATCAATGAGTCCGGTTTGACGTACTTTAGCACTATTCACACGGATGAACTGACTCTTTTCACCGCCAAAATTCACAGTGAGATATTCACCCTCCTGCAATTTGGAGAACAGTACTTCACAAATCTGATCAAATAATTTTTCCATTATATCATGCTCCTCCAAATACTTCCACATTTTCAAACAGTACTACCGGAGATGCATGCCCTACGCGGATTGTCTGGTTTGGCTCACCCTTTCCACAATATGGGGTTCCGTACATACCAAACGTATCGGGATTCCCGACCATCTTTAAGCTGTTCCAGAACGGATTTGAAATTCCGCGGTAATTCGGGTTCTTCACCGTTTTCGTGAGTTTTCCATTTTCGATCAGCTTCGCGTATTCACAACCAAACTGGAATTTATTTCGATAATCATCTATAGACCAGGAACGATTGCTCTCCATATACACACCCTTTTCAACAGCAGAAATAATTTCTTCAAATGTAGAGTCTCCTGGTTCAAGATTCAGATTCGCCATCCGGTCGATAGGCGCTCTGTTCCACGAGCTGGCTCTAAAATTCGCAACTCCCGGCATTCCTGATCGAATTTGGCTTTCCTTTCCGCCGAGTCCCCGCAATAGAATTCCGTCCTTGACAATATATTCCTTTTCCGCTTTCAACCCTCCATCATCATATCCGTATGATGCAAACTGTCCTGTCACAGTAGGATCAAACGTTATATTCATTAATTGTGATCCATACTGTAATTTTCCAAAATCCTCTGGTTTCACAAAACTCCAGCCGGCGTAATTTCGTTCATCTCCGAGAATACGGTCAACCTCCGTGGCATGCCCGACACTTTCATGGATTTGCAGCATCATCTGGTCCGGTGCCAGCACAATATCCATAGTCCCGGATGGACATTCCTCTGCCGTCAGTAATTCCACGGATTCTTCACCAATCCGTTTCGCAACAGCAAGGATATCTTCTTTATCTCCGAATATTTCTGCACCAGCCTGGCGACTGTATCCACGCAATCCGCCATGGGTGCGGGTCTGAAAAACAGGTCCTTCATTTGCGGTTGCAGATGCATCAAATGTTACGAGTAAAAACTCTTGAAGAATATCACTTCCGTTTGAACTTACAAAATGATGGGTAGTTTCTACAATTCGCGCCAGAGCATTTACACTTATAACCTTATCCGAAACTTTCAGCGCATTATTAATGTCGACAAGCAATTGATTCAGCTCACCGGGGCTTATTGCATCCATGGGTATTTTATAATCGGAGTAATATTTGCCAGTAAACGGCGGGCGGGCGTCTTCAGTGAAATTATGTATAGCATATTTCGCAGCGGATTTTGCCTGTTTCAGAGCTTTTTTTGCCGAATCCGATATGGAACCCGAATCCATCCTGTTTGTGCCGTAATAACCAAATTGTCCATCTGCCAGCACTTCTACCATGATCCCATGGGTGGTCGCTTTTGCATTTGCCTGCGGTTTTCCATCTCGGACAAAACGAGTTGTGGTAGTTTCACGCACTTCCCGCAACCCTACCCAGTCAGCGGAGATATCAATTGAAGACAAAAGTGAAGGTAAATTAATCTTGTTCATAAAATCCCTTTTTGTATTTATACATTATAAATGTTAATAACGGGCAGAAACTTAGCCTCTCTTGTATAGAATCTTCAATCCTTTATATAGAGTCTGTCAATATTACATACCAGTATGACCAAACAATGATTACCTCTGCCATATATGCTATTCAATATGACAAGAACGCAAAGAATACTTTTCGGAACGGAAATTGCGAGAATCAATGTGAAATAAATAATGAAACTTTCAAAACAAAAGGAGTAAATCATGTCATTAATAAAATGGAACCCAAATGCAAACTTGCCCTCAGCCCGAAGTGACTGGGATCACTTTCTGACCGAATTCTTCGGAAATGGCTGGGAAAGAAACAGCAATGCATGGTGCCCGTCAGTTGATATCAGTGAAGATGAAAATGCGTTCACAATAACCGCAGATCT